>Ga0210398_10001139_pt1 | contig 28515 bp, 29 predicted proteins | sample IncBWC4OmetaG_FD_161047 | JGI IMG/M metagenome (GOLD analysis project Ga0210398, IMG submission 161047) | Forest soil microbial communities from Barre Woods Harvard Forest LTER site, Petersham, Massachusetts, United States - Inc-BW-C-4-O | ecosystem: Environmental > Terrestrial > Soil >... | reverse complement strand
GCGGGTTCGACAACTTCGCCATTAGGCGAAGTTGAACGCCGGCGTCTTCGACGGCGGCCCCGAGCGAAGCGAGCGGGCGAGGCGCGCAGCGCCGAGTAATCCCTCAGCCGGCACCAGACCCCTCCTTCCAAGGTCTTCCGAGAACGTCCAGGGACTGCCTTCAGAGACGTAGAAAAGGCTACGATTTGCGGTGTTTTTGGCGATTCTTCATGTCCAACAGCGTCTGCATCGACAGCTTGACAGCGGATGCGTAAACGGGGTAGAAATCGGGGTAACTAGCTTCCGAAAAAATGTGTTACCCCGAATGGCTACCAACAAACTAACTCATTCAGTACTACGTGCCGCTAAGCCGAGCAGCACATCGTGCCGCTTTCCAAACAGGCGCTCGCGCTTTTGCGTGAGCTCCAGCTGCGGGTGGGGAATGGGCCCTACCTGTTCCCTTCCATTCTCAGCCGATCAAGGCCGATGAGTGACAACACGATCAACGCCGCGCTGCGCCGGCTTGGCTACACGAGCGACGAGATGACCGGCCACGGATTCCGATCGCTGGCTTCGACATGCCTCAATGAACAGGGCTATCACCCGGACCTAATCGAACTGCAGCTTGCTCATGCCGAACGGAACCGGGTTCGAGCTGCATACAATAAGGCTCAGCGCCTTCCAGACCGTCGCAAGATGATGCAGGCATGGGCTGATTACCTGGATAGTCTGCACGCCAGCGCCAACGTCGTCCCATTTCGTCGTGCGGGATAGCGCAAGCAGGATTGGCAGGTCAGGCCCGTACATTCCCATTGCCGCTCCGTGGGCGTGTCGCCAGTGATCGCCCTTGACGTCTAGCGATTTAAATTGCGGGCTTGAATTGGTGGGCCGTGTAGCCACCACATTTACGTCACAAGCCATTGATTTATAAAATAATAAAATCGGCCTAATTCGCCAATGCCCCCCGCTACTGCGCCCGCGAAATGGTGGCTGTATTCGCCGGTCAGTGGATATCACAACTTCTCAGCTTCGCGCCGCCAATTTGAGTCATCCGTCTGTGACGTCAACGCATGCCAACTGCTCAGCTGACGTCATCACGCTGGATGACGCAACGGAGAGGTTACCATCGGTCCGATAGGCCTCGGCGCCGCACACGAAGCTGATGACCGCATTGCAGCTGAAGAGGGCCGCGTAAGAATCCGGTCTTCATCGGTGTGCCCGGCAATCTTGTAGTGGGATATCACTTCGCTTGCGCGTCACCGCACATTTTCTGCAGCAATCCCGCTCCGCATTCGTCTAAGGCATCGCAGTGGCAATTAACCATCCTACGAAGCAACGTCTGCATGAGCACAATGTGCTTCACCGACTCCTCAAGCTCCAACAATTTTCGCTGCGATAACTTCTGCCAACGATGCGAAGCTGGAGTGCCCGCGCGGAAGCCGCAGAATAGCTCACGAATCTCATCCAAGCTGAATCCAACCTGCCGCGCGCGCTGGATCACTGCGAGTCGGCGAATTGCTGTGCGATCATAGCGCCGCCTCCCGCCGACTCGAGTCGCCGGCAGCAATAAGCCGATTTGTTCGTAGTACCGCAGAGCCGAAGCACGCAATCCGAACTGCTTCGCCATTTGCGTGATCGTCAATGCTCGCGTCGTCTCCTGCGTATTCATGCTACCAACGACTCCTTAAGAGTTCCATATGCGTCATCGCGGCGTTTGCAAGGCTTGGCGAATTTCATTCTCGAAATCGTCCTTGCCATGCACGCCAAAGGTGTGTTTGATAATGTTGCCGTCGCGACCTATGAAAAAGGTCTGCGGCAGGAATCGCAGGCCTCCGTAAGCATCACCCACGTTCTCATCTTTGAGTACTATAGTGTAGTTTACGTTTCTTGCGCGGAGGAATGCCGCAACTTTATCCCGAGCATCGTCATCCACGGATACGCCAACGATTTCGAGCCCCTGTGCTTGATACCGATTGTAGAAGTCAACGAGCCAAGGCATTTCCACGCGGCAGGGCGCGCACCAGGTTGCCCAGAAATTCAGCAGTACGACCTTGCCGCGAAAGCTAGAAAGCTCGATGGTGCGACCATCCAGTGTTTTAAGTGAAAATGCCGGTGCCGGTTTCCCGGCCCAGGGATCGGTACTGTCAGCTGTGTTAGCGCGAACCGGTCGCTGCGCGGAGCCTCGGTCGGTCCAGTACAGGATGCCCGCGACGGTTGTCGCGAGGATGACGACGGTTAGAAACATGCGTCTCACAAGTCCGTTGGGCATAGCGATCATAAGAAGAGATCCGCGGCTCGACGAACAAAGGGAATATCGTTCAGCCAAGAATTGATGGTGGTCAGATGGCGCGTAAAAACCAAGATACCAACTACAATCATCAACGATCCGCTGATCACTTCGATCATTCGCAGATGTGGACGGATTCGTCCATAGGCGCTCAAGAATCGATCGACGCCGAGGGAAGTTGCGAGGAATGGCAATGCTAATCCCAGCGAGTAGAGCCCGAGAAAAGTAGTGCCTTTCTGCAGAGTCGCTTCAGAAGCGGCGAGAGCCAAAATACCCGCCAGAATTGGCCCGACGCAGGGCGTCCATGCGAAGCCGAACGCAAATCCCATCACAAGCGTGCGAGACGCGCTACCGCTACCTGACGAGCCCGCGAGGCGCTTATCCGAGTACAGGACTCGGATCGGCGATATGCCCGTCAAATGAAGTCCGAAGATGATGATGATGATCCCAGCAACTTTGCTCAGCAACGTCATGTGGCGCCCTGCAATTTGTCCGACGCTGCTGGCGGCCGCTCCCAGGGCGATAAACACCAAACTGAAGCCGATCACGAACATGATGGCGTGATACATCACCGCGCGCCTGGTCCTTGGTTCCTGCCTGCGCAACTCCTGAACGCTTATCCCGGATATCATTGAGAGATAGCCCGGGACCAGCGGCAGGACGCACGGCGACAGGAACGACAGCAGCCCGGCCAGAAACGCGGCAAACGGCAGTGGCAACGATTCCATCTCTTGCGCTTAACTAGCGAGCCGGCACCGGTGAAATCCAACCACCAGCGTCGCCGGCGATAAATTCCTTAGTGCCGGGTCGTCCGGTGAGGCTGATCCAAAGCGGCCCGCCTTCTGGCGTTACACGTAGGCTAATACTAAAGAAAGGGCAACAAAGCCGTTCCCCGTCGATGTACTCACTCACCTCTTTATACGTAGTCGGGTCAGAAGGAAGTTGGAACTCGTAACCATCAGGTAATTCACGCACACTGATTCTCTTGCTGATCAATGCCGGCCCAAGGACATCAAAGTGGCGCCTACGCATGACGGACGTGAGTGCACCTTGATCGCAGTAGAAAGGGCTTTGTTTGACCGCGGCCGCAGGCGCTGCTTGAGCGATTCTCAGATCAAGGGATTGGCCGCCGATCGCAATGGCAGCGGCAACTACTAACCCTAGAGAAGGGACTTTCATTAGAAGGAACTCCTATAAAAAGAATCGTGACCTATAAGTAGGAAGCGGAATGAGGCTACAGCTTCAAGTCGGCTTTAAGTCAAGCGGTGTTGTCCAGTTATTTGCTCACCTAGGTGGCAGGAATGACCGGTTTCGGCGCGGATGACCAAATATGAGATCGGCTTCTCAATTTCGCTGAAATCGCGGGACCTGCCGACGGCAGTTCCCGTCCGGATAGAAGGCTTGATTCAACGTGCGTCCTCGATCCGAAAGTAACGCGCTGGATGGCGTGCCAACGGCGACGCCTCCCAACCCTTCAGATGTACATTCACGATAAAGTCGATCACGCCAAATCGAAGAGGAATAACTGCCTCGTTGTCAACAAGGCGACGCTCCGCCGCCTCCAAAAAACGCATTCGCTGCGCAGAACTCTTGACCGCCCGCTTAGATTGGTTCAGAAGTTGATCGAACATGGGGTCCGCATATTCCCCAAAGTTTGCTGCGCCGGAATCGGAGCGATAGTCGGCCAAGTAGCTCCAAGGATCCGCGAAATCCGGATCCCAGCCAATCGCCGCCAATTCGAAGTCATGCGCGGCCACGCGTTGCAGGAATTCCTTGCCACTCAAGCCAACGAGGTCGGTATCGACCCCGAGCGCTGATTGCCACATTTGTGCGATCGCTGTCATTTGAGCGCGGTTACGCTCGTTAGCAATAAAAGTTAGTTGCACCTTCAGTGGCTGCGATCTCCCGACACGTGCCTCGGCGAGCAGTCTTCGCGCCGCGGCCAATCGAGCGATGGGGGGCTGCCTCGCCCAAGTGGCACTCTGCGGTACATATCCGCGCATTACCGGAGAGACCAACGAGTAAGCCGGCAAGCCATAACTTTGTGCGGCGTCTTCTATGAGACGCTCGCGATCCACCGTCATGGAGAGTGCGCGGCGAATCCTTTCATCTGCCATCTCACCTCGGGCGAAGTGAACAGATAAGAATGTCGTGGCCAGCTCACGCTGGACGACAAGATTACCCAGATGTTGTTGCTCGGCGATGTGAATGTCCTTTCCGGTAACTCTAGCCACGTCCAATTCAGCAGCCTGGAAGCGTGCGAACGCGTCGGGGCTGCCCGCCTTCGAGACAATGTAACGAATGGTTTCGACTTGGACCGACGCCGCGTCGTGATAGTAGGGATTGCGCACGAGCGTAATTTCATTTCCTATGGTCCAAGCGCCAAGGCGGTAAGCGCCGTTCGTAATGATGTGCTCGGGACGTGTCCACTGATCGCCGAACTCGTCAATGGTCCGCTGCGGGGTTGGCATCGCGGCAAAGTGTGTGAGCAGGAGCGGCAACCAAGGAGTGGGTTCGTTCAACCGGATCTCCAGCTTGTGATCGCCTATCGCTCGAACTCCCATCAGAACGGGATCTCGTTCCGCACCGCTCGCAATCTCTTTGGCGTTGATAATCGGTTCAAGCGCCGCAGCGGACGGTGAGGCAGTAGCTGGATTAACCTCGCGCCGGAAACTACGGACAAAGTCGGAAGCGGTAACGGGAAGTCCATTCGACCACTTCGCATCGGACCGCAAATGAAACGTCCATGTGAGTCCGTCGGCGCTTGTCTGCCACTTCTCCGCCGTGCCTGGCACCACGACGCCGCTGGCGCTGATGGTGGTCAATCCCTCAAACAGATCTTCGGCCACCAGGAATTCGTGGCTTTCACTCAGTTTCTGTGGGTCGATCGACACTGGATTGAAATCCAACGGCAGACGCACCTCGGAAGCTGCCAAAGCAGCGCTCGCAAGTGTGACCAGAAAGATGCTCAGCGCGATGCGGCAAATCATGTAGCCCACTCCACAGTCTTGCGGCTCGTGAGCATACAACCTAAAGTCCACTTTAACGCAAGCACTTTGAAGGTCACGGCGCGGTATGGACTTCCCGATTACCGATGGCCGGGTAGCACGATCGTCACAATCTAAAGACTTGAGGAACGGCCTCACAATAGCCAGAAATGCCGATGGCCTTTCAAAATACGGTGAGTGTCAGGCTCCTTCGTTTCAGATTGTCTACTTCGCAGTCATCCCGATGGTCCCCAGCCACGTTTCAACCAACTGTGGCCACGCGGTCACCGGAAATTTGGTGCGACGCATCCCGAAAGCATGTCCACCCTGCGCGTACAAGTGCATCTCAACAGGGACGCCGGCCTTCTTTAGCGCGGCGTAATAGACAAGTGAGTTCTGCACATCGTCAACAGGATCATCTTCGTCCTGCAGGAGAAACTGCGGCGGGGTCTTACCGGTAACCGGAATATAAGGATTCAACTCAAGCCTCTTCGACGTGTGCTCCATCATATGCCCAGGATAAATTGCTACGCCGAAATCGGGCCGGCAGCTTTCCTCATCGGCTGCATCCACATGAGGGTACAATCGCTTCATAAAATTTGTGCTGATTGCGGCCACTAAATGTCCGCCAGCCGAAAACCCAAGCACTCCAATTTTGTGCGGGTCCAAGTGCCATTCCGAGGCGTGCAAGCGCACCAGCCCCATTGTCCTTTGGGCATCCTCAAGAGCAGCGGGTGAGTCCGGATAGGCGCCCGAGTGAGGAATGTGACCGTTACCTGGTACTCGGTACTTTAGCAGCACGCACGTGATTCCTTTGGCGGTGAGCCAGTCGCAAACTTCCGTTCCTTCAAGATCGATGGCCAGTCCCTGGTAGCCTCCGCCTGGAAACACGACAACCGCAACGCCCGTGTTAATTCCCGGAGGCGAATAGATCGTCATTGTGGGTTTTGAGACCTTTTCAATGTACAGCCAAGGCCTGCCGGCAACGAACTCCCGCTCCTCGACGATTGTCGTGACCTCCGAGTCCGCGACTGGGGATGCATCAGGAACCGGCCCTGGCCATAGTGCCACTTGGCTGTGTCCGGAAGAGGGCTGCCAGGATTCCCCTTGCGCTCTGTCAATGCGCCACAGCATCAAAATTCCGAGTGCAAGGACAATAGTCTTCATCAACATCCCCGGAGCTAAGGATTTGCACATAATTGAAAACTACGGACGAAGTCCGAAGCGGTAACGGGAAGTCCATTCGACCACTTCGCATCGGACCGCATGAAACGTCCATGTGAGTCCGTCGGCGCTTGTCTCCCACTTCTCCGCCGTGCCCGGCACCACGACGCCGCTGGCGGTGATGGTGGTCAATCCCTCAAACAGATCTTCGGCCATCAGGAATTCGTGGCTTTCGCTTAGTTTCTGCGGGTCGATCGACACTGGATTGAAATCCAACGGCAGTCGCACCTCGGAAGCTGCCAAAGCAGTACTCGCAAGCATGACCAGAACAAAAATGTTTAGCGCGATTCGGCAAATCATATAGACACACCACACTGTCTTGCGACTGGTGAGCGTACAACTTAAAGTGCGCTTTAACGCAAGCGCTTTGAACCTAACGGCGTGGTATGGACTTCCGCCCCTACCGATGCCCGGGTAGTACGATCGTCACGACCTAAAGACTCCACCTTAGAGCTCCCGAAGACGGCACGTTGTCATCCTGAGCAAAACTTTCGGGAGTAGGAGTCGCAGGTTCAAATCCTGTCACCCCGACCATTGATTTCGTTGATGTTTTTGTCGGACTAATTAGCCTGGGGTCCAGCCTCAGTAACCCTCTGGGGTCCAATTGGGGTCCAGTCTGGTACCCCCGGGCGAACGCGAGTTATGGCGCCATCCGGCTTGGGTGAGCGCGCTCCGACCGTCATCGAGGCAAGGCCGTTAACGCGCTCCAGGCGGCGAGGGAGTCCATGTAGTCTCTCCAGTGCACAATCTTTCGGCTTTCCGTCTTGATGATGGAGCAAAACCGATTGCTGTACTCAACACCCGTCCTTAGGATGGTCCCGTGGACTTCGTATTCGATGACGACAGTATGGCCGTCGAGAGTCTTGTGACTAACCAGCTTGTCCGCGGACTGAAGTTCGACATTGTCGCAGTAGCCCCGGAACTGAGCCATGAGATCCGCTCGTCCCCGGACGGTCCGAGGCCAACCGGCGATTTCGTAGAGAACCTCGAAGACGACGTTGTCGGCGACTACGTCGAAGAAGTGTTCGCCATCAACGAGGTCGCCAAGCGCCCGTCTAACCAGATTGAAATAGGGCTCCGCACCCTTGTAGACAACGTATCTGGGATTTCGCACTTTAGACTCTCCACTTTATTCGTAAAAGTTGCGCATGGATTCTGTTCCGCTGAGTTCGAGCACGAAGGATCGACGAGTTATTCAGGTTGACTCGATTGAGTCACTGATCTTTGCAGCCGTGTCGACATCAATACTCTTCCAATACCAGAGGAAGCGTTCTCGGATCTCTGTAAGTCGTAGTTGTCCATGCTGTCCAACAAGGGTTCGTACCAGGCGAGCCCTCTGCGTGTCAGATAGCGACCCCGCATCTGAAAAGCCCACGCCGGCACTAAGTTCATTTGTTGCAAACGGCTTCTATATTGTTTCCCTCGGAGTCGAGCACGTAGGCGGCATAGTAGCTTGGACCGTGCTCGCGGAGTCCAGGTGCTCCATTTGATTTCCCTCCAGATGCGAGGGCCGTCTCGTAAAACTCGTCAACTTCTTTTCGAGAGGCCGCTGAAAAGGCGAGATGCGCTTTGCGGGTCACATCTTTGCTTTCGGATTCACGCAGCCAGAAATGAAATCTGTCAGTTCCATAGGCAGTGTATTTGTCCTGGTCGTATAGAGCCTTGATCCCCAGTATTTGGAGTACAGGAGTATAGAACTTCATGCTCTCTTTTCTATTCGAAACATTTAATAGTATGTGGTCAAACATTGGTCGATCTCCTGCTTCCATATTTCACTTAAATTGTCTGCTGGTCGAACTAAGACTGAAATGCCGCTCCTTAGTACGGGGAAGGCTGATTAAAGATAACGAAGAGGCTGACGATTTTTCCGTCTCGAATCTTGAAGTAGTTCGACAGAATCAGTTCTTTCGGCAGATTGGTCTTGTCGTAGTCGCCGTCATAGGCTCCGCGTACGATCGTGTCGCCGTAGTGATCGAGGACCTCGCGAACTTCGATGGTCACATGGTCTCCGACCATCTCCTTCTCGACCCAGCGCCTGATTGCCTCGATCCCGACGATCTCTCGCTTGTTGTCATTGACGAGGGCGTCCGTGGCAAAAGTCGCCAGGACTGCGGCGGGATCAAAGGCATTAACGGCACGAATGTGTTCGGCAACGATACCGGAGAGCTTGTGAGTCATGGGTTTCTCCTCGATGTACGGCCACGTGGCCAGGTGCGATCACCTTGGGTCGTACCGTGGCAGGAGAGTCAATGCCAACATGTGGGGTTGACTCTCCGGTAGGGGGAGAGTGCACACTTGGGACTGCATGTCCTCTTCACTCGCCATCGGCGATTTCTCGCGCGCCACCCATCTTACGGTGAAGACACTGCGTCACTATCATGAGACAGGGCTTCTCGAGCCAGCTCAGATCGACTTGCAAACCGGCTATCGTCGCTACACGACAGAGCAAATTCCCGTCGCGCAAATCATCAAACGCTTTCGTGATCTCGACATGCCCTTGACTGAGATCCGCGCGGTGCTGTCGGCGCCCGACGTGCGAGCGCGCAACGACCTTATCGCCGCGCATTTAAAGCGCTTGGAGGGCGATTTGGCGCGGACCAATGCCGCAGTTGCCTCCTTGCGGAATCTGCTCGAGCACCCCACACCGGAGGTCGCTATCGGGCATCGCAGGGCGGATGAGGTCACCGCGGCCGCGATCAGCGAGGCCGTCCATGTGAAGGAGGCATTGTCATGGTACTTGGGTGCGCTCGGTGAATTGCACGCTGCTCTTTCCGCACAGCGAATAAACCCCACCGGCCCAGCCGGCGGCATATTCTCCAACGCCATCTTCTCTCACGCCCACGGTGAGGCGACGGTGTTCGTTCCTTGCGACGGCAAGGTGCGCGCCATCGGCCGGGTCGCTTCGCGCGTCGTGCCCGCGGTTGAGATCGCCACCCTCGTCCACAAGGGCTCGCATGCCAATATCGATCTCGCCTATGGGTCCTTGGCAACTTACGTCACGCGCCATGCGCTGGCTATCGAGGGGCCCTTACGCGAGTACTATCTAGTGGGACCCCAGGACACCTCGGATGAAACCGCGTGGCGCACTGAAATTGGATGGCCGATCTTTCAGACCGGCTGATTCACGCGACAATCGGTTTGGCAGCATTTCGGCCGAACCGACTGCACCCCCGATCGCACGGTTACTGAACGCTTCGATTCGAAGAGCGGCATCGAGCTGGCGACGCCAAGCTGAAACAATTAGTTAAGGTCGCCATGCAGCAAGTTTCAGGTTGCCCAGAAGGTTTGACCCCGGTGGGCAATTCAGACTGTCCCTCCGATTCCGGCGGGCGGGAGCCGGCCCACTACCCAAGTCCTTGTTTCCACCTGGCTGCACCAAAGCTCCAATTCCGGTTGACGTCCCATTGCGTCGATGTGAGAACCCGCGGAGGCGGATCGCCTCTCTTCCTGTCGTGCCACTGAGAGGGTCAGCGAGGGGGTACCCCCTTCCGAAAGGATGCCTCACACTCCAAGCCGTACAAATGATTGAGGAGCATGAATTCGCGCGCCTGCTGGCGAAGATCATGCTGACTCTCCTGATGGGCGCGAGGATTGCGGTGCGCCATGTAGGTGCCGGTGAAGAGCAACACCCGACCCTGGTGCTCGGCGCCATCGATTCCTTCCCAGTGCAGTATCGAATCCTCGCCGCCGAAAGCCGCCTGAAAGAGCTTCGCGCCAAATTCTCTGTCAAGCCCGGTTCGCGCTCGCACCAGGTCCTCCAGGCGCCGGTATCCGACCAGCAATCGATTGTCGGGCTCGTCTTCAAAGTGGATCGCGAGATCGATGATCCGAGCATCGATCAGGCTTAAAGGAATTCTCGGATCAGTTTCCTCGAACAGAGCTTCCTTGGGACGTGTATCCGAACGATCAAAGAGATAGTCGTACCACCGAGAAGGACGAATGGGGCGCGCGGCGTTGAGCTCCTCAACATCCGCCCTCGTGAGGGCGGATGCCTCCAACCGAGCCAACAATTCACTATCAACGTCTAGTTCCTCGATGTTGATCGCATGTGCCTGCAGTATTTCAAGTACGAAAGAGAGCGTGCGAGGTCCCTCGCCACCGTAACCGGAGGCAAATCCGGACTTGACGGCGATGAGATCGCCCTCGCCCACTGTCAGCAACAGACAATGGCGATGATCGTTCGTTAGGATCATGGCCGAGGTGATCCTTCTGCCATAGAACAGCAGTTGCAGAACAGCCGTGCAGCAATCGGCAGAAGATCCGGCCGCACCGGCATAGCCGATTCCCGCCAGTGACTTCAATGTGATGCGCACCATGTTCCTTCAGATGGAGGAATTTGACCCGGCTGCAGGTCCGGAGATTTGGCCGACCGCTGGGGCAAAGCTTGCCAATGCCTGAGATCGAAACGCCTTTTCGACAGCTGCCCATTCTTTGGAGAGCTTCCCATACACCATGGCCCGAAGGTGCATCCGCCGCCCAAATGGCCCATTGCTGGCGATGAACCTCCGCACTGTTGTGCGGGTCCACAAACACTCACGGTACAGGTTTCCACGTACTTTGTAGACAACTCCGCCGTCGGTTTCCTCGCTCAGAATCTCATCCACAAATTCTAGGTTGCTTTCGCCGGACTCGCTCTTCACACGAAGGATCGTAAGCGGTATGTCGAAATCCGGCGCAGCCGGAAACCCGAGCGCCAAGTAAAGGGTCTTGGCGGGCTCCGCGTACAGTTTGAAATATTCTCGAAGCCTGGGGAAATTCGCTTCGATCAAGGACCGGTAGTCCGATATAAATTTCAAGTAAAGGCTGCGCAAAGACTCTTTCAATTCATCAGTCGAACGCGGGAACGCACCGAGTTTCCCGGGGTAACCCACCCACTCCAAGTCAGCAAGAAGCGGCGCTGTGATCTCTGATCGGGCCTGGCGAAGCATCTTGACAGCAAATCCAAGTCGCTTTTCCAGTCGCTCAAGCTCGACGTAACGGGCGTGAAAGGCTGGAAACTCGCCAGATGATATTGCGTGAGCCACCTTTTGAAAGACCTCTGCTTTATCGGCTGGAGTGGGAGAGCAAGAAAAAGCCACTGTGGTTTCGCTCCACTGCTCCCGAATCTCACCCGCGCGCCTCTTACGGCTGACGATTTCGTCGTGAAAGTGCCTCTCTAATTTCTTGCGCAAGATGCAATCCAGCACTGCCTCCAGTTTCAGGGGGTATTTAATCGATCTGCCGTCGGGCGTCAGGAGGGATGCGAAGATGTCTCGGTGCAAAAGGATCGACTCGGTGGTTAGCTCGGCAAGAAGATCGGGATTGTTCGACTCATTGAGCTGCCCAGCCGTCACTAACTCACGAATTTGCGGCAACAGCTCGAAGTCCACCACTTCAGCGGGGATGTTGATTCCGTTTCTGAAGCCCCTATCGGTACTTCGGAGGTGCATCACCCTGACGCCGGTCAGCCCGGCAAGGTTCGATTTACTTCCTGCTCGTTGCATTGGAATGAAATGAACCTCGTCTTCGCCTTTGTCGATGGGCCGAAAGCCATGTAGCCCGACACTGCGATGGGGGAGTATCAACTCACCAACGAAACCCACGTCACCGTCAGTGCCGGGGCTAAGCTCGTCTTTGATGGCAGGGAAGTGTTTCTGCACCAAGGAGGTGTAGCAATTCAAGTATCGCGTCGCATTTTCACGCACTTCGCGGTCGAAACTCAGCTGGTGTTCTCGCGACGCCAGTCTGTAGTAAAGCGTAAAGACATCTCCCCGTATACTCGGGAAGGTCACGGCGTCGAGCTCGCGCGTGAAGTCTTTATCTAGCATTCTGTGGAGTTGCAATACTCGGTAGGCAATAATGTAGTCTCGCAGTTGCTGGATATTGAATCTTACGAGCCGTTCGCCCATAGCCGGAGCGGTCCGTACAAGCAGTGCATATTCGAACAATTCTTCCATGAGCGCGTCGTTGACTCTCAGTTTTAGCGCATTTTTCACCTGCCGTTCGCCGATCGAATCACTGTTGCGCTCATACAGCAGTTGTCCAATGGCTGTAAGAGTGTCCTCTGCTTGAGGCACATCACACGTCTTGCGCAGGCTCCGGTTGTAAAACTCCTCAAAAAAATGTGCGGCGCTAAAGGTTAGGTGCTCGAGGTTGTGCTCTTTCGCAACATCGAAGAACACTCTCAGCAAGAACGGATTCTCGCGCGCCTCCGTTAGGACCGCATCTTCGAATGAGCCAAAGAACTCGTAGACCTGGCGATACTTCGCAATGGCTTCGTGAAACTCCTTTGCGGAAAGGGCAGGCATCGAGACCGTTTTTGCAAGAACACTGACGTGCGTCGGATTGTCGCGACTCTGAAGAAACGAGTCCACCACCGAGGTCTTGCAACTTAAGACTATTCTTATCTTGCGATGCTCTGCAGCCCGCAACAGCGATCCCAGTGCATTGGTTCGCGAGTCGAACATCCATTCATCGATGGCATCGATCACGATCGTCAGAAACTCATTTCGCGCGAATGACTCGATGCGTTCCAGCACCTGGATAGGCGTATCCGATTCGCTGAACGTCCAGGAAAACTCGTTCGCAATTGCTTGCGTGATTTCGTTCGCAAGCGAGAATCCATTGAAAAACAAGACGGGCCGACCTCTTGCAAGGAACGATTCAGCGATAAAACCCATCTCGCATGTCTTTCCGGACCCCGACTCTCCTACCAGAAGAAGCCCTGGCATAGGCGACGCGTAGAGATCAGCAAGCTCTTTGCGGAGCGACTCTCGCGGAACATGCAGCTCCGGCACGTACTTGCGGCCCTCGCTAAGCGTCCCCCGAACCAGTCGCAATTCCGAGTCCACTTGCTGCTGGCAGAAGCGTTGCAGGTTCGATCGGCTCAATCCAAAAAAGCATCTTTGCGCTTCAAGAATGTCTGCATCCGGCAGAGTCGCCTCGAAGCCCCGAATTTGAATGCTCTTAGGTTCAATCGCTTCTTTCGAAATAGCATCGTAGAGGCGATATTCGCTGCCGTTTGTAACGACAGCGTAGGGCGCAATTGGATGCACAAGCCGCGCGTAGGAGATCGCCTGATCGCGATCGTCGTCGGTCAGCGCCTCCCTCGCGGCCTTGGTTTCGACGACAAAGAGGTTGCGATCAGCCCGACGTACAAGAATATCAAGTCGAGCTCCGGCCCGAGTCCTTTTCGGGCGCTCTCCCACAGAGATCTGTCCGCGCCCGATCTTCACACTGAAATTCTGCTCGAATTGAAGGTCCTGCAAGGCCACGCCTGCCTGTTTGAGCCAGGGCAGAACGTACTTGATCTTAACTTCCTCTTCGTTCACAGATGTCTTCCGGCCAATACTATGCATAGAACCAATGTTGCTTAGACCACCCTGTGTAGGTGACCTTGTGACTCGGGCTCAGACCCGCTGATTCACCAGCCGGAGAGTTGCATTTTGGATGGCGTCTGTTCGAATCAAGCGAAAATAATTATAACTGAATAATCAATACCTTACATTATCATGCTGCATGTTCTTTCGAGCCGCTGCTGGCGGTCCGTGTCGATTCTCTGTGACTCCGCGGCGATCGGAGCTGTATGACGCAAATTGGACATAAATCGCCAAAATTTATTTCCGTTCCGATGTCAGACCGAACCCGAGCTACGTCAAGCTACGCCATATGGATACCGCTCCAAGCGCTCACTCAATTACGCCGACCTTGCTTGGCCAGATCGTGAGGTTAGTTCCGGGCGAGCTTCGGCAACTGATCGAAGGTGAAACCGAAGCAATTTCGTTTTCGGCCGCCCGCCTCGGACTAGAAGTGTTGGACGCTGAACAGCGAAATATTCGATTTACTCTTGCTGTCGAACGCAGCGCCGAGTTTCCTCTGTTGGGCAGAGTCTATTTTGGCGCCGTCAATCTTCTGCAATGGCAAGTTCCGCCCGTAGTGCGCGAAACCCTTCGATCCATCCTCGACCACGCACTCGACGGGCAATTCAACTCGATGCGCAAACTGTTTTTTCTCATCGCGCAACGAAAGAACGATCCCGAAGCTGCACTGTGTCGTTTTCTGCTGTGGAGTGCCGTACGAATCAACCTGCTAATCCTAACGTGGCATCAGCCCCAAGTTGAAGCAACAGGGGTGCTCGATGACATGGAGCACAGAACCGAGCACGTACTCAGGCAGCTATTAAACGTCGATGATATTCATGAATCTGACTGTCGTCCGCTTCATGTGCTGATCGCCAAAGTTCTGGAGGACACCTGTGCCGCGGCGGCGCCACTGCTAATGGGAGCCATGACGGAACTCGAGGCAGAGTTTGGCGACGCTCTACGGCTGGTCCGCGGCCTCAACGCAAGCGATGCGGCGATTTTTCATCCCGGCCGATTTACTGGACCTCCCGGGTCTCAGCAAATTCTCGATCGATTCCCGCAGCACCACTTCGAATCCACGAACGCGATAGAGCAGCGGCGCGCCCGAATCCGAAAAAGGGGCAACGATGTTCACCCCTCTTCAGATCGATTCATCGATCTTATTCTCAACGCGGACCGGAGCCGAGTTTGAATAACAGGGCGCAAAGCATTCTGGCTTGGAGAGATGTCCGGTTGCAGATCGGTGATGCTGGCGCGACAATTACGGTTCCCAAGACGCTGCAGTTTCCACATCCCCGTGACGCCGGCGCGCGCTTGACTACCACGTGGCCCGTTGGTCAGTTGGCGGACTTTGTGCTGGAACTCGAGATTGGCGCAGCACCGTTGCTGATTCGCGAGTTCAGCGATCGGTATGAGGCTTTTATCGCGGGTGTTGAGTTCACACAGCAATTGATCCGTTTAGTCGAAGCCAATCCGACCGCCGCGTTATACATTGCTTGCACGCTCGTCGGTGCAGCTCTCGGCACAGCGATCGGCCGTAGCCGGGAGGGCGCCTTTATCGGTGCCGGTCTTGGTCTCGTGGCAGCGTCGATACTGCAATCGAAACTTCGCGATGATCGGCAAAATGCATAGGGTTTTTGCATACCTGAGCGCCTACCGTGGATCGACCCTGCCGATCATCCAGATCGACACTTCGTATTATAGTTCTTGCGTCTCGGCCGCGCCGGGGCAATTGGCCCTTGCCACCATCGTTTGGCTCCGATCAGATAGTCGAGACTAGTGCTCGCCGCGCACGGTTTCCGAGCAACCGCTTCTAGGCGAAATGCAGCACAACTTGCAAGAATTACTTGCGATTTGTTGTCAGGGATGACAACGTTACACCGGTGAAGCCCCGAATTGACCCAACAATGGCGCCGGCCCGGGCCCCCAAAGGAAATTTGCGATGAAAAACAACTCCCTGGAATTAATCCGTGGCAGCGGCAACGTGTTCCGCGACTTCGGCCACCAACATGCAGATGTGGAACAATTGAAGGCACTTCTGGCGGCGGAAATCATTAAAGCGCTCGATCGTGACAAACTTACTGTGCGCGCGGCACATGCCCGTACCGGAATCGCTGCGGCCGATTTCTCTCGCATCCGCAATGCGGACCTCGCGCGGTTCACACTGGATCGCTTGGTCGGCATCATCAACCGGCTTGGCTCCCGGGTTGAAGTCAAATTGAGGATTAAGCCCGCACCACGGTTTAGCCACGAAGCACCGGCCTGATGCGTGGCGAGAATACTTTTGGCTGTGAATTTCTTTGGGCAGCGCAATTGGACTTCACATTTCCTCCAGAGCCTGGGCGCTGTGCGTGTTACGTACATTAGAGCGCCCAAATCTATCTAAGGTCATTTCCCATGAATGCCGATATTCTTAAACGAGTGGTTCGTGCTATCGCCGACGGTTCGCAGATCGATCTCGATCGGCTTGCGGATAAGATAGTGGACGCCGAGAGGCGGACCGGACACGGCAAACTCGCCGACCAATTGGAAGCCATTCTTAAACAACCCAGAAATCGGCGCCTGCCGACGTCCCAAATTTCGAGCGTTGAGGCCACGTTCAAAGAACTCCCCTTGAGCCGGAGACACGGCGAGTCACTTGCTGCGCTCCTTCCCGCACAATCCTTGGAGCACCATATGGTGCTGCCAGAGGCGGTCGAAGAACGGTTTGCGCGCATTGAGGCAGAATTTGCGGCGCGCGATCGGTTACGCGCATTTGGCCTGAAGCCGCGAAAAACCGTTCTTCTGTATGGTCCTCCTGGTTGTGGCAAATCTTTGGGTGCAAAACGCCTGGCGTGGAAGACGGGCTTGCCCTTAATGAAGGTTCGGTTTGATGTTCTAATTTCATCGTTCTTTGGTGAGTCTGCAACAAATCTTCGAAGCATTTTTAGTGCCGCCAAAGAACGTACGTGTGTCCTCTTGCTTGATGAATGTGATTTCATTGCCCGATCACGCACGAACGGCAAGGACATTGGCGAAGTGTCTCGCATCGTGAACACGCTCTTGGCTTTAATGGAAGAGTACGACGCGCCTGGACTTCTAGTTGCGACCACCAACGTGGAATCGGAATTGGATTCCGCCCTCTTTCGTAGGTTTGATGATGTCTTTATGGTGCCGTTGCCAGGTCCTATAGAAATCGAACGATTGTTGCGGGACACTCTCTCCGGTGTCGAGCTTGCCGAGCCTATCCAATGGAACTCGTTGATTAGTCAACTCGCAGGCGCGTCAGCGGCCATGGTTGTGAAGGCGGCGCAGGATGCAGCGAAGGCGGCTGTTCTGGCTGGGAACCCAGTCATCTCTATGGGAAACCTAGATCAGGCAATCGCAGAGCAGCAACGAAACTAATTCTCCGCTCAAGGGACTGAGAAATGCCGGGCCAACACAATTTTGAATATCTTCCATTGGTATTGCGCGACAAAGGCAGAGCACGCTTACGCGGCGGCGGGAATCCTAGCCCACAGACCCGGGCTAACAAAAACGCACGCCAGGCGCATAGCGCCAGCCTTCTAGGCGCCGCGCAATCACTTTCAAGCAACTGGCAAGCGCTGCAGACGGAACGGCTAGCCCAAGCTTTACCGATTATTGAGCAAGGTATCCCAATTTTGTTGCAGATCGATCCAAGCCTTGATTTGGATGTGCTTCGAGAGAAATTCGCTTTCGAGATTGTGGCGGAACAGGAGGAAGGCTATGTCATTGTTGCTTCCGAGGACATTGAGATTGCACCGTTCCTGAGGATGCTTGAGGGCTTCTCCGTTCAAGTACACGGGTCCGCAACCATCGCGCAAGTTCATAGGCTCTTTGATGACCAAGAGGACAGACTTCGACGGATCCTCTCCGATCGTTTGCTGATTGAATGGCCATCGATCATCGGCAGCCAAACTTATATCGTGGATATCGGTATTGCTTGTGCAGGCACGCAAGAAATCCCAGACCGGCCCAACCGTGGCAAGAGAACCAGCGACGCGAAGTGGGCGGCCAAAGAGTTCAGATGGTCACAAGCGCGAAATGCCGCCTACGATGCGTGGGAAGCGATAAAGATTCAGCGAGAAAATGAAATTACATCATTTGCCAATTTCTATCACGCAGAAATTATGCACATGATTGATGGAGACGCATTTGATGCGGCGGTGCTCCCCGACAGCTTCTCCATTCGGCTCAAAATCGAAGGCAAAGGATTGAAGGACTTCGTCCTTAACTATCCCTACATCTTTGAGGTTGTTGAACCCGAAGACATCGTCCTGCCGCAGTCAGCCGGTGGACTGGGAGCTCAATCTGGTTCAACGGCCGCACCTGCGCCACCCGAGGCCAATGCTCCGACGGTCTGTGTAATCGACAGCGGCATTCAGGAGGGCCACGTCCTTTTGGCGCCAGCCATCGACCAAACGACATCACATTGCTTTTTACCTAACACGAACACAACCGACGTCGCAGATTATGTGCCCCCCGGAGGGCATGGAACCCGTGTTGCTGGTGCCGTTCTTCATGGCGAGACGGTTCCCAAAGCGGGCACGCCGCAACTGACGCTCTGGATTCAGAACGCGAGAGTTTTGGACAACAATAATCGGATGCCCGTCGAGCTTTTCCCGCCGGCCGCTGTTCGCGCCGCTGTTGAGCATTTTCACGAGGGACCGCGGCATACCAGAATATTCAATCACTCGATCAATGCCCAAGGATATTGTCGAACCCGCTATATGTCGGCATGGGCGGCTGAAATTGATCAGCTCTGCAATGAAAAAGACATCCTCATCATTCAAAGCGCCGGCAACGTGCCGATAACCAGCCCTGCACCGTATCTAGGTATTGAGGAACATCTTGCAGCCGGCAGAGAATATCCGCTGTACTTGAACGAAGCCTCAGCGCGGGTGGCTAACCCAGGGCAAAGCCTTCAGGCGCTAACAGTTGGCTCAATTGCATACGACACACTCCTCGGAGGCGGATGGCAAACCTTTGCGCAAAAGGCCAACGACCCCTCCGCGTTCTCGCGCTCCGGTCCGGGAATTTGGAACGTCATCAAGCCAGAGGTCGTGGAGTATGGTGGCGACGCCGTCCGCACAACCAACGCACCGCCGAACGTCCAGGCCGGAGGCAGTATTCCGGCTGCGTGTCCGGAACTCGTGCGCTCGACAATGTTTCCGCCCGGCCCCGCCTTCGATCGCGACGACACAGGCACTTCGTTCGCCGCTCCCAAGGTGGCTCGTATTGCCGCACAACTTCAGAGTGTGTTGCCCAATGAACCGGCGTTGTTGTATCGCGCCTTGGTTGTTCAATCGGCACAGTGGCCATCTTGGGCTGAAAAGTTACTCACACAGCTTAGGACACCGAGTCCGGACCTCGCGGCCGAAGGAAAGCAGGAGCTGCGCGATTCTGCGTTTCGGGCAATCCGCTTCATGGGTTACGGCATTCCTGATGCTAGCCGAGCGACCTCAAACACGGATTACCGAACGACGTTAATCACCGGTGGCGAACGAACAATCCACGCGACCGAGTGCCACGTCTACCAAGTCCCGATTCCTGCGCCCCTGCGTCAACAAGCAGACGAATTCGATATCCGCATTGATGTGACGCTTTCCTACGTTGCGCAGCCACGCCGCACGCGCCGTAATCTGCGCCGCTACTTGTCCACGTGGGTCGACTGGAAAACGAGCAACCTTGGAGAAGGTATCAACGACTTCCGCGTCAGAGCGCTGAAGGAAGTCGGAAGCGACGGCGCCGCACTCCCAGGGACGGCGCTTCCGTGGACGCTTCACGAGAACCCCAAATGGGGTGTCATCCGAAATGTAAAACGCAATAGCGGAACCGCTCAGAAAGATTGGGCAATCGTGCGATCAAACACGTTGCCAGACCACTTTTGCATTGCGGTCGTTGGTCATCAAGGATGGAGCCATGATCCGGACTCGGTCGCACGCTATGTCTTGGCTGTAACATTTGAGGTCGTCGGCCAGGAGATCAGTATCTACGAGCCCTTGCGCGCCGCAGTGATCGAACTTCAAGCACAGATTGACGAACTGGGGACCGAAGTCGAGGTTGAGGTCGATGAGTCGTGAAATGCAACGCGCCTGAGGAGAAATTTCCGAACGGTTCCGCGATCACTGCGTTCGGAATTCTCTCTTTGACGCCGCCGATAGGCATCGCCCACATGGTTTATGGCGCCATGCTCGCCAAATATCGGTCCATATTTGATGTGAATTTGCCGCAAATCACTGCTGCTCAGTTTCGCGAACGATGCCAAGACTCAAAGCGGACGGCACGTTCTCGATCGCGATCAGGATGTTTTGGTGCGCTACCAGAGTTCCGTCGAGGAGTTCCGCGTACGACGGAAACCATCTGTTGTCGTCGGCTTCAAACTCATAGACAAGCGTTTTCGGGACTACTCCGCGCTGCTTCATGTTGGCAATTAGCTGCGCCGCCTGCGCGCCAGCCATTGGAAGTGCGTCATGTGCGGCATAGTTACGCTTAACGTCGTTGCCGCGAAATAGGAACGAGACCGTGCATCCATCCTGATAGGACTGCACATCGACAATCGGATTGTGGCGCTCGGACAGCCTAGTAAAGAATGTCCGAAACCATAGGCTTACACGTGCGTATGCGTCCTTCGCGCCTTCCTTGGCAATCTCGGTAACGAATGGGTTCCAGACAACCAGAAGGTATGGCAGGCCAATACGTATCAATTCACTAACAGGATCAGCTGCGTTGTGAGACAACTCAATACGGCCAACGCGGAATGGAACGTCACGAAGTACGTCGTCTAGCCATTCGGGTTGTACGTCTCTTGGATCCGCTGCGACAAGCAGTTTCCAACTATCATTGAGCGGGGGAAGCAGCGGCGGCGAAGCTGCAGCGGGCAACGGGTCCAACCCCAGTTGTGCAAATCGCGGGCAACCTTCAGCCCGATAAAAGCCAAGCACGCCAGCGACAAATCGTCGACCACTAGCATCTACGAAAACTTCGGCCGCTAGAGCCTTTCCCAGCGGAGCGCCTGGATCATGTCCCCGGAGCAAGGGGAAATCCCCATCATTGACTTGGGCGACGAGTACGTCGGGATCGGCAGGTACGATTGGCTCGGCGTCTTGGACAGCGTGTTCGGTCCAAAGAACCGCCGCTACAAGTTTGCCAAACATGAGATTTTTGGAAAATCTATTCTTCGTTTGCTCGACCCACCTGCAGGCGCTTTCGTTGTCAGCAAGAAGCGTCGTCATGTTACCGCCATCAAATCCATTGGAGGGCCTGATGCCCTATTTCTGTGGTGCGAATAATTCGGGCCCGCGAACCCGAAAGCGCAAATCGATCATTACTTCATCATGCCTGCGGCCGAGGTAGTGGAAACCTGATAGTGTTCCCGACATCGCAAGATTTTTTTCCTTCATATAACGCGATACCTCATTCCGCGACCAGTCGTCGTCGCGGAATCTGCCGGTGCGATACATGTCAGCGAAGTCTTCAAGGTCATCAGGATGCCAGGCGAAACGATCGGAGCAGAACAGAAGCCATACCGGCCCCCGCATCTGTTCCGGAATCTGCGCCGCCTTGTGTTCAACTTCGAGCGTGCGTGTCACGAAACTCCAGCGAGTCTTGATCGCCTGGCCCCCAATACCAGCGCCGCCAAAGACGCGATCGACAACCAATCGGGCGTTCCCGGGAAATTTTCGGGCGATAGCCTGAAAGCGTTTCCATTCGGCATCGTTGTCAACCCATTGCGGGGCCACTGTTTTGACATCGATCCAGGCTCGCCGTCCCTCGGCGTCAACCAAGAGGAAATCGAGGGTCTTGGGCATACCGGGGATTAGCGGCTCATAACGAAGTGTCGCTAGGTCGGTGACGTGATCCAGCAGCCCGATGGCCGTGCCCAACTCATTGCCGAAATTAATTAACTGCCGAAACGTAAACCCCTGAGCTTTCTTCGCTCGCCAAGTTGCAATTTCGAGATCGAAACGCTTGAGCAGCTTGCGTCCATCTAGAAATCGCGGATCGTTCAAGAGGCGCGGAGCCCACGCCGTCCGCGCTTGTGTCTTAGACAGTCGAGGGCGCCCCCATGCGTGTAACCAGCGGCAATGAGCGACCAAGACGTGCGGGCTCAGGTGTTGTGGCCAGAGAGTGTAGCTACTGGACTTTAATGTTGCCCTCTATACCTCAGCCAATCGCCGTTCTGAGCGGATCCTGATACCTCATCCTTGCCTTTTCCTGACGCCTCATTCGATGCTGTACTGTGAGACGACCGCACAATAGTTTGCCAGCCTGACACCCGATATTCCTCTTTTGACCCCGAGCGCACCGAGCTAGATATGATCCTACCGCCGTCGATTGACTGGAAAAATGAATGGTTTCCAATCGATGATGTCACCTACTTAAACTTCGCGGCGCACGCGGCGATCCCCCGCGTGGCGCTCAACGCCGTACAGCTATCCGTTGCGGCAAAAATGCGGCCGCACATCGTCGATGACCGGTCCTTCTTCTCCGTTGCCGAGAGTTTGCGCTTGACCTTGGCGACCTTGATTGGGGCGAGCCCAGATGAAATCGCTCTGACGAGCGGAGCGGGAGCGGGCCTCGCGGCTATAGCCTACGCACTTAAGTGGTCTGCTGGTGATGAGGTGGTCATCGCACGCGGCGAGTTTCCGGTGCAGTACGCAACATGGAAGCCGATGGAGGCGCGCGAAGGCATTAAGGTGCAAATCGCAGTCCCACAGGGTCAGTTTATACAGTCAGATGACCTGATTGCGGCAATGACGCCAAGGACACGAGTCATTTCGGTGAGTCACGTGCGATTCGACGACGGATCGATGCTCGATGTCTCCTCACTTGCCGCGGCGTGCCATAGGAACGGGACCTTGTTGGTTCTGGACGTGAGTCAATCCTGCGGCGCCATACCCATGAACGTGTGCAATCTGGGAGCCGACTTTATCGTCTGCGCGGGCTACAAGTATTTGCTCAGTCCCTGGGGGACAGGCTTCCTATGGACGAGGATCGAGAACTTGGATTCGCTACAACCGGGACCCTACAACTGGTTGTCGCAGGGAGTGGAGAGCTTCGCGCGCCTCAACTATGTGGATCCTGAACCCGCGTCAACGCTGAGCCGTTGGGATTCGGCCGAGGCAGCGTCAATATACAATTTCAACCTCACCGTCATGGAAGCGTCTGTGAAGTTTGTACTGAATGCGAGTCCGGCGCTGATCCGTGATCACAATCAAGCCCTAATTAATTACTTCTTCGAACGACTCCCGGAGGGCTATCGGCTGGCGAGTCCGCGGCATGCCTCGCAGCGAGGTGTATTTGGTTGCATCGAAGTCGGCAGCCGCGGCGATACGGAATCTCTATATAAAATGCTGCGAGATGAGAGGTTCGTGGTTGCCCTGCGTGAGGGAAAAATTCGCGTCGCTCCACATCTCCTCAACTCGACGCAAGACATAGATCGACTCCTTGTCGTCATGGCGAAGGCGTGAAAGGAAGCAAGACATGTCGCCCATTGACGAGCGATTGAAGTCTCTCAGCATTATTCTACCCGACGTCATGCCGCAAATCCGGCGCGGTGTATGATGACTAGCGCAATGAATGCTTGGCTAACCCTGCAACAAGCACTTGCCGCACCTGGTCTGCGCGTGGCACCGGTCCGCGCGGGTTTACCGTCGCCTTGGTCGGAATTCGCCCGCTCGTGCTTTCACGTCAAGCGCATTCCGTATTCATTGGTTGAGGGACGTGACGCCGATCGAGGTCTAACATCCATAAAGACTTTGACGGGACAAGAGAGTCTGCCGGCCGTCTTTTGGAATAATGAACGAGCGCGCTCCAACTGGCTCGATCAGTAAACGCACAAAGAACAATGATGCCGCGCTCATCGAGCCCCTTGCTGCCTAACGATTGAAGACCGAATTTACTGCTCGGAAGATGCCGGGCCTAGAGGAAACCGTTCAACGTTGCCGACCGGGACGGGATGTGGTATTCGTCAGCCTTGTGGAAAGTCAGGTAGAAGTTCAGGCCGAAATATGAGGATATTCAATTGAAAAAACCGGTCGGGAAAAAGAAAGTAAAGAGTCAAACAAACAACACGGGCACTCCGATCCAGCAGCCAATGGGAAGAACCTGCCGAGCTGTTAAAAAAATTCTTGATTCTCACTCTCCAGATAGTGTGTCGTGGAAGAAGCTGTCCACTTGGTGGGGCGAGAACTGCCTTTAAGGAGGACGGAGATGAAGAAAAGTGCGGTCAAACGGACGAACGCCGGCAATAAATCGAAATCTAAAATGAGGAGTTCTAATGTAACCACTGAAAGCGCCGCCGTTGAGGAGAATGTCTGCGATGCCGTGCATCGGGTTATTCGAAAGGCAAAGACGGTTACGCCAGCTATACGAAGTTTGAAGAGTTGGTACGCAGCGAACTGCTAACAAAGTGTCGGTTCCGGCGAATAAACAACTTGGCTAGCTAGGAGCAACGGAAATGCCAAATTCAAACTCACGAATCGACTTGCGTGCCGAAGTCCGCTCCGGCATGTGATCATATTCGATCGGGCTATCGCCGCCGCAACGTCGAGCGGCATATGATCTATTTCCGTATCACCGACTACGGTATCGCCATTATTCGCATCCTTCATGGGCGGATGGACGCGCCGCATCATTTGTAATGCCTGCGGCTGCCGGCAATCGGCTAGGCAATTCACGGCACTGTGAGCGTTGGCCGATACTTTGGAATCGCAAGCGAAACCAGCGGCGACTAACAAAAAATGCGTGGCCGACGAATCGCCGGAGCACTGTAGCGGTCAATTGTTGCCAGCGGTTCGAGCGGTCGCTGCTCCGGCAACAAATGGGCGAAATCGGCCAACACCCGCCACTGGACCCGCCAAAATCATCGCCGGGAAGCGGTCATTTGCAGCATGCGGTAAGCTTAGCCGAAGCCTATGGAGCCCAGACGGATTGCAAGGAGCGCACAAATGCAATTGGATAAAGTTGTCCCGCTCAGGCGACATTATCGTCGCATAGTGTTGATTGCCGCTGCGATTGGACTTTTCTGCTTTTACGTTGTCGCTCTTGTCTACGCAATCGGTGTAGTCGCGGCGTGGACGGTACCCGCCTGGTGGGCAGCAATGTTTTCTACACGCGATGATTCAGTCCTTTGGTGGTTGTTCATTTCGCATTTGACAGTCGTATTGCTCGTGTCACTTGTATTCGTTTGGATAATTGCTCGCATATTCGGACAGTTCAGTCTTACGCTTTCACTTATTTTTGCGCTGTTGATTTGGGGCCTATTTGAGGCGCCGCTAATGCTCAACGCTTTTAGGAGCGAGGTCTTTTTGCCTAAAGGGTTCTGGTTGGCGGATACGATTCAGTTTATTGGGGTGCTCCCGATTCTGGTGTTTTTATTGCGGCGTCTGTCCTCTAACAATCGGATTGACGATCACACGGCACAACTTCGGTGAGCACAGGACAGGGTCGATGATCTTGATAAACAAGTTTCGCTTCACGTCGGCGCAACGCAGCGTCGCGCAATCTCAACGTTGGGAAACACAATGATTTCGCGGCGTCTTGGTTACTCGTTCATCTACTCAGTCATCGTTGTTGTCGTGGGTTGTGGGCGCACCCCAGGATCGAGTTCAGTCGGACCAAATGGCAATGTCCCACGCGCTGCAGACGATGCGACAATTTTGGCGGCCACTTTGAGCACGCTTAATTTGTCTAACCCAGTCGCGGACTTGGACGCGAATCTCGCACGCGGAGATCGCCGCTTCGTTGGTCTTTACGGTATCAATTGTTCCCCGCCTGATCTCAACGCTAGTTTTGATGGCGTCGTTGCTCGGTTTGGGACTCGCTGCCTGCCGGGAACCAGCGATGCTATCGAAAGCCCGAAGCATGCGGCACTAATTGACTCGGCGAGACGCTACGCCAATGCGTATAACTGGGAACTCCTGCATCGAATTCGTGACGGGCGAGTCTCCTAGCCATTCTAGCTAATCGAGATTCCGATACTGCAAAGCAGCCGGTCGCGAAGGTCGGCAGGGGGTCGCGAGTAGGCATCTGGTTGTGGAGGCGTTTTCTTCTTGAAAATTGATCGATCAACTTGGCCCACCTCTAGAATTGTAATCGCGGTGGCGTGGGCCTCCGACTTAATTTGGCTGCCCATGATTGGCTTCGGCAATATCGGTGCTGGCCTATTCGGTTTTGGACTCTCTTGTGTGGGCTCCTGATTGCGAAGGCGAGCTATGACCGCCACAAAGCGGTCGGTCGCTGAAGACCGCTCGGGGTCGATTGTTGCAATTGGCGTCGCCGCTGGCTCCCGTACGCGCATCGACTCGGACTCCACGGGCGTCCAGCGCCGTCGAATAATATCCGGCCCTCGCGCGGGGTAACTTTCGGGTAATTCGTCTCAATTGTCTTGGTAAACGCTTACGAAACAGTATCTTATCGCGCTCGTTCGAATCCCTCAGCCGGCAAATCTGTAACAAAATTAATAAGATATGAAATATTTGTGCCGCAAATTCTCCTTCCAATTTGCGCCCCGCTCTTCAATCCATATCTGACCAATTCGCTTACGTACGCGTGCACGGTGCCCACGGTGTCTCGATAAATATATTATCAACTCACAACTGCCAGCTTTTGAGGAGCAAAGTCGCCGCCCCACTAGGAAAAGCAACAGACACTGAAGATACGGGAAAGCACAGGGATTCAAAAAGTCAGTTCTTAAGTGAAACCTTGCTTATTTCGCGGGCTTTCATTGCGAGCGCATTTCTAGCTGAGCAATACAATGGGTCTTGCGCTAATTCGTCGCCCCCCTTTGACAAGGATTCAGAGTCAAATCTTGCCTTCAAATTTGAAATTGATCGATTGATCGCAGCGTAGTAATCAGAAGTCCTAATGGCATTGTCCTCGTCGGATTCGGTCCACCCGCTGTCAACTCTTTCAATAATATCGTCGAGATTGGTCCAGGAGAGATAAGTATCTGGGCCGTCATTAAGTAATACCTCAACGCGCAATACTTGGCGTTCTTTTAGGGCGCGTTGCAATGCAAACGAAACTCTCCATGCTTCTGCTACCGCAGGCGAGTCGGCAATCGCAAGTGCGCGCTGCTCGGCGACCCTAAGGAAGTCGTAATAAATTCTGGAATATCTTCGAAAAAGCCTGCGGAGCCTGGCGGGAGGGCTGCTGCGTAAAAAGAGATGCGCAAGAGTTAGAAGCACAATCAAGCCATCCTTTCGTGTAGGAGCCTATGCAAAACAATGTTGGGCAACAATTCAGGAGCAGACGAATTCAATTCGCGCTCGATTAAGTAGGAATCGCGTCATTAGATATCCTCCATGAATGACTGTAAACCGCAGCAGCAACCTGAGTATATCTGTTCCGCTCCACGCTATTTGAACACGCTGAATCTAGCTCCTCGAGACTTCTCCTCGACCCACAGCAGGCATACGCGACCGTCTGCTTTCAGGTATTTGAATTGTGCGATACTGCGAATAGATGTGAGAAATCCGCCGCAATGGACGATTCGTCGGCGACACAATCGATGGTCATAGAAGGGAGTCTGAGATGTCGCCGTTTCGAATAGTCCTCGTGATTGCGCTCGTTCTGTTGTGTGGCTCAGGACCCAGCAAAGACCTGTCGCCGGAGCTTGTTCAACTCGGCGATCTGCGAACGGAAGTAGCGCTCGACGGAGTCGGCAGTCCCCCGGTCATATTCGAGAGCGGCTTTACTGGCGGCCTGTTTTTGTGGCGCCCTATTCAAAGCACAATAGCGAAGCACACTGAAACTCTAAGTTATGAACGAGCGGGTCTGGGGCGATCCGACCCACGTCCGGAACCGCGAAGCGCCGACGAAATAGCTCGCGAATTGCACGCTTTGCTGGCGGCGGAAGCAATCGGGCCGCCGTACATCCTTGTTGGTCACTCGGCAGGAGGACTGTACGTTCGGGTATTTGCGCATCTGTATCCTCGTGAAATCGCCGGTCTGGTTCTCATCGATCCAGCAACGGAGGAAGACTACGAGCGAATGAAGGCCCAAAAATCAGTGGAGGAGCTACAAAAGATGGGGATGTCATCCGGCGCGATTGGGCAATGGCGTGCGCTTCCGGAGACTATCGATCAGGGCCGCCGTTCATGGCCGCTGCCCGTTGTACCCACTGTTGTTCTGACATCTGACAAGCCGCTTGGCGCGTGGCCGTTGGAAACTCCCGAAGACATGCAAAGGTGGCGCGACTCACACAATCGACTTGTTGCGAATATTCCCGGCAGCAGGCACATCGTAATCCCAAATACTGATCATCTCAGTATTTTGAAAGCGGATGAGGTCAACGAGCAGATCCTCGCAGTAATTGCCGCGGCTAGCGCAAAGAAAAAAACTCCTGCTCATAACACGCGCCCATTCACGTATCGGCATCCGGCGGATGGCAGCTAACAGTCCGTCAATCTGAGACGGCCGGAGGCCGGTATTGGCCGGCACTTGCCCGATGCGGTCAAATCCCGGTATCGACGGTCTATGCCGGTCGCTCTACGTCGAATAGCCCGCTTCCCGTTGGTGACGGATGGCGAGCACCAAAACAGCGTCTTGGCTTTGCTCATAACTATAGAGCGCCACATAGCCACTCTTGCCATAGGAGATCAAGAGTTCCCTCAGTCCCTCCTCACATGGTCGGCCGACAAAAGGGTGTCGCTCAAGAATATCGATTCCGTCGCGAATTACGTCGATCGCT
>Ga0210398_10001138_pt1 | contig 28547 bp, 24 predicted proteins | sample IncBWC4OmetaG_FD_161047 | JGI IMG/M metagenome (GOLD analysis project Ga0210398, IMG submission 161047) | Forest soil microbial communities from Barre Woods Harvard Forest LTER site, Petersham, Massachusetts, United States - Inc-BW-C-4-O | ecosystem: Environmental > Terrestrial > Soil >... | reverse complement strand
CGAGGTAGTGCTGGTCGGCGGAATGACTCGTATGCCCGCGGTGCAGGAGCGCGTGAAGCGCCTGTTCGGCAAGGAAGGGCATAAGGGCGTCAATCCTGATGAGGTGGTCGCCATCGGCGCCGCGATCCAAGCTGCGGTGCTCAAGGGCGAAGTCAAGGATGTTCTGCTTCTCGACGTGACTCCGCTGTCCCTCGGCATCGAGACCCTGGGTGGCGTGTTCACCAAGCTCATCGACAAGAACACCACCATCCCGACCAAGAAGAGCCAGGTTTTCTCGACCGCGCAGGATGGCCAGACGGCAGTTACGATTCGGGTCTTCCAGGGCGAGCGCGAAATGGCGGCGGACAACAAACTGCTGGGGCAGTTCGATCTAATCGGTATTCCACCGGCGCCGCGCGGTTTGCCCCAGGTCGAGGTTACCTTCGATATCGACGCCAACGGTATCGTGAACGTCCATGCGAAGGACCTTGGCACCAATAAGGAGCAATCGATCAAGATCACCGCTTCGTCGGGTCTTAACGAAGAGGAGATCAAGCGCATGGTGCGCGAGGCCGAGGCGCATGCTGATGAGGACAAGAAGCGTCGCGCGCTGGCGGAATCGCGCAACAAGCTCGACAACCTGATTTACACGACCGAAAAGACCCTCAAGGACAACAGCGCGCAACTCGATGAGGCCGGGCGCAAGGCGATCGAGGACGCGTTGACCGCGGCCAAAGCGAAGCTGGAGTCCAAGGATCCGGCCGAAATGGATGCGGCTGCGGAAACGCTATCGAAGGCGTCCTACAAGCTGGCCGAAGCGATGTACAGCAAGACTCGCGAGGCACAGCAGGGTGCTGGTGCGCAGCCCGGCGCTGAGGGCGCCAGCGGTCCGCAAGCCGAAGCCAACGGCGGCGGCGAGCAGAGCGGCGGCGGTCCCAAGGACGATGTGGTCGATGCGGACTTCAAAGAAGTGAAGTAGTAGGCGCCGAAACGGCTGAGCCTCGGTGACGATTGAGACCGAGGCGCGAAGCGGAGTCTAGGGTAATTTAAAAGGACATAAAGGGCGGCGCGCGGTGTACATGATCACTCAATGGCATCACGCGTCGCCTTGGTTTATGATGGCTGCCTGAATGCCGGCTGAAAAAAAACGTGACTACTACGAATTGTTGGCCGTCACTCGGGGGGCGACCGACGAAGAGCTTAAGAAGGCCTACCGCAAGCTCGCGATTCAGTACCATCCCGATCGCAATCCCGGCAACAAAGAAGCTGAAGACAACTTCAAGCTGATCAACGAGGCCTACCAGGTCCTCTCCGATCCCGAGAAGCGCGCGCAGTACGACCGCTTCGGTCACGCGGCGTTCCAGGGCGCGGCGGGCGGACCGGGCGGCTTCGGCGGTTTTGATTTCAGCCAGGGCTTCGAGGAAGTCTTCTCGGATATTTTCGGTGACTTCTTCGGGACTGGCCGCGGCCGCACCCGCTCGCGCACCCGCCGCGGCGACGACCTCCGCTACGACCTCGAGATTGATTTCGAAGAAGCCGCCAAGGGCACTGAAAAATCGGTCAAGTTTCAACGTCTGACCCAATGCGACGAATGCCACGGGAGCCGCTCCAAGGGCGGCGCTGCCAGCGTTCGCACCTGCCCCAACTGTCGCGGCACCGGCCAGGTACGCACTCAGCAGGGCTTTTTCTCGATTGCCACTACTTGCGGCAACTGCCGCGGCGAGGGCTCGATCATCACCGACCCCTGCGTGAAATGTCAGGGGCAGGGCCGCATCCGCAAGCAGGAAACTCTTTCGGTGCGAATTCCCGCGGGCGTCGACAACGGCTCGCGTCTGAAGCTGCGCAGCGAGGGCGAGGCCGGCTTCGCGGGCGGACCGGCGGGCGACTTGTATGTCGTCATCCACGTCAAAGAGCATGCGCTGTTCGTGCGCCAGGAAAACGACGTCATCATCGAGGTGCCGATCAGTTTCCCGCAGGCGGCGCTCGGCGCCGAGGTTGACGTGCCGACGCTGGAAGGGAAGGTCAAGCTGCGCATCCCGGCCGGCACACAATCGAGCAAAGTGCTGCGGCTCAAGGGCAAAGGCATCGTCGATCTGCACGGCTATGGCCGCGGCGATCAGCTGGTAAAGATTGTGGTCGAGACGCCGAAGCGGCTGACCTCACGCCAGCGCGAACTGCTTGAGGAGTTCGCGAAAGCCTCGGGCGAGGACGTGAACCATCCGCTCTCGAAAGGCTTCGTCGACAAGCTGAAGGAAATGTTCGGCTAACCTCTAAGTAGCATTTCTCTACTTTTAGTTTAGTGGAGCGCGGATGCGCGCTGGTCATTCCGAGGCATCGCTCGACTCACTCACGCCTTCGTTCGATTCCGCTTCGCGGTTTTTTTCTGCTGCCATGGCAGTGTTATCGCGGCGCCGAACTCCTCGTTGAGGACCTCCACGATGGTCGCGAACTCATCCTTCGCTCGTTCCGGAGTCGGCAATACCTGGATGTGATACCCGCTGCGCCAGGCCCAATGTTCCCAGGTCTCGATCTTTTTCACGTGCGCGCCCGGAGCGGTGTGAATGTCCTCGCCGAATACCAACAGCCGCGTTTCCAGCGCCCTCGCGTCGGCGCCTTTTTCCTTGGCGGTGCGCGCGCCTTTCAACTCGTCCATCCGGAGGCTGCCGCGCTCTTCGACTTTTTTCAGCATCGATTTCGTCGACGCGGGCAACGCGTCGAGTTGCCATGGCTCCTGCGCGGTGGCGATCGCGATCAACTCCGGCCACAGCCGCCGATGCACGTAGGTAGCCTTGTTCGAGAGCAGCTTCAGGCAGATCGCGTCGGGATGATCGATGAGGCGGCGGCTCAGCAGGTAGATCTCGTTCGCCATCGGATGCGACCACCACGATCCTTTGATGGGCTCGCGCACCATGATTCCGGTGAGGCTCGGAAAGGCGTAGTCGGTTTCGAGCAACACTCCGAGTCTGCCCAGGTAGTCGAGGACGTCGTCGACGCCGATTGCGGATGAGGCCTTCATTTGCGAACTCCGCATCAGGTTCCACCTTTGGTGAACGGATGCAGAATCTAATGCTTTGGCGGGCTTGGAGCTAGCGCGCGATCATGCGCGGCCGAGGCGCTCCAGCAGCGCGCCGCGCATCACGCCGGGTGGGGGTGCGACGCGATTGAACAGCTCGAAGGCGAGCTCGCCCTGATTTATCAGCATGCCCGCGCCGTCAGCATGAGGGCGGCCGAGCGCGATAGCTTCGCGCAAAAACGGCGTTGGCTCCGCGCGGTAGATAGCGTCGTAGAAAAAGCAATTCTGCGGCGTCGCGGCATAGTCGAGCGGCGCGAAGGCGCCGGTCGTCAGGCCCATCGAGGTCGCGTTCAACACCAGCGCGGCATCGGCAAGAATCGAGGCGTCAGTCAGCGCATCGAGGCCATGTGGCGCAAGCTCGATACGCCGAGTCGAATTCGGAGAATGAAAGCGCCGCGCCAGATTGACCGCGCGCGAGCGCGTGCGATTGGCGATCACGATGCGCGCGGCGCCCATCCGCGAGCAAGCCACAATCGCAGACGCGGCCGCGCCTCCAGCGCCAATGGCCACTACGAGTTGCGACCGGAGATCGACGCCGAGCGCGCGCAGATCGTGCTCGAGGCCACGGGCATCGGTGTTGTCGCCGCGCAACTTGCCGCGATCGTTAATGACGCAATTTACCGTGCGCAACAGCTTGGCCTCGGCGCTCAGGTGCTTGAGCATCCGCGCGGCCGCTTCCTTATGCGGGACGGTAAGGTTTACCCCCCGAATTCCCAGCGCAGGAAGCGCGCGCACCGCCGCCGGAAGATTTGCCGGGGTCACGTGAAACGCCAGGTAGACGCCATCCATCCAAAGCGCGGCATAAGCGGCGTTGTGCATCGCCGGTGACATCGAATGCTCGACCGGATCGCCGAAGACCGCGGTGATGCCGGTGCGGCCGCCAATTGAGATCCGCGGGCCGGGAACTTTGATGGCACCGCCGGCCAAAATTTTTTTCGAGGTCATCTATTTCAGGCTTTTGGCAGCCGCGCGAACCTCCTCGGCGGTGAAAACCCATCGATACTGGAGGCCGGCTTTCGCGAACGCATCGGCAGCGCCTTCGCCACGCTCCACGATGGTGATCACGTGGGTAACATCGCCGCCCGCCTCGCGCACCGACGCGAGGGCCTGTAAAGTCGAGCCACCGGTAGTTATGGTATCGTCGATCATCGCGGTCTTGACGCCCTTGCGGAACGCGCCTTCGACCAGTTGCTGGAGGCCGTGCGCCTTGGTTTCCTTGCGCACGAAGAATCCGCGCAGGTCGACGCCGTGGCGATAAGCGGCCGCGATTGCCGCGTCGGTGACGGGCAGCGCACCCGCCGCCATGCCGCCGAGCTGTGCGACGCCGGCGGCCTGTGCCAGTTCGAGCACCGCCTCGCCGGCGAGATATGCGCCTAGGGGGATATAGAGAGTGCGCTTGCAATCGATATAGTAGTTAGAGGAGCGACCCGAGGCGAGGGTCAACTCGCGTTCGAAATAGGATTCGCGCGCGAGCAGATTAAGTAGTTCAGTGCGTTCCGAAGAGTTCATAATCATGAAATCTTAGCGGAAGGCATGGTCACCAGGTAAAGAGCGCGGCGTCGCTTGTTCACAGCGTCGGAGCTCGGAGGGTCGCAAAGGTAAGTATTGTCAGATGCAACACGCACCGCACATCGGCGGGGTCGGGACGGCCCTGCCCGAAAATTACGTCTCGCAAGAGGAACTTACTGGCGCGCTGCGCCAGTTGTGGATGCAACGTTACGGCGACGTCTCGCGCTTCGATCGCTTGCAGGGCGCGCTGGGAATCCAGGGCCGCTACCTCGCGCTGCCGATGGCCGAGTACTACGCGCTCGACTCGTTCGCCAAGGGTAACGATGCGTGGCTGCGGATCGCACCTGAGATGGCCGAGCAGGCATCGCGCAAGGCGCTGGAACGCGCCGGCCTCGAGCCGCGCGATATCGATCACATCTTTTTCGTAACCGTCACCGGCATCGCCACCCCTACCATCGATGTGGCCTTGTCGAATCGGCTCGGGATGCGACGCGACCTCAAGCGCACCCCCATCTTCGGGCTCGGATGCGGTGCGGGAGCCGCAGGACTCGCGCGGACCAGCGACTACGTGCGGGGATTTTCGCGCGAGACCGCGATGCTGGTATCGGTCGAGTTATGCTCCCTGACGCTCCAGCGCGACGATCTCTCGGCCGCGAACATCATAGCGTCGGGCCTCTTCGGCGACGGTGCGGCAGCGGTGGTGGTGTCGGGAGCCGATCGCGCTGAGGGTGCGAGGCCACGCGTGCTGGCGACGCGCTCGATTCTCTATCCGGATACGCAACGCATCATTGGATGGGACCTGGTCGATGGTGGATTCAAGATCGTGCTTTCCGCTCATCTGACCGAACTGGTGCGCCGCAACATCGTGCGCGAGGTCGACGAGTTTCTCGCGGCCAGCAAGCTCAAACGCGGCGACGTCGCGCATTGGATTGGACACACCGGCGGCCCCAAAGTGTTGCGCATTCTCGAAGAAGAATTGCAGCTGCCCGAGGCCGCGCTCGCGCGCTCGTGGCGCTCGCTCAAGAACACCGGCAATCTCTCCTCGGCGTCGGTGCTGTTCATGCTCGAAGACATCATCAAGAGCGAGGACGCGAAGCCGGGCGACTACGGCGTCATGATTGCGATGGGCCCCGGCTTCTCGGTCGAGTTGGTCCTGTTCGAATGGTGATTTCCGAGCGCGCGTTCCTGCTGCTCCTCGCACTGATCGCGGTTGAACGCGTCTTCGAACTTCTCCTCTCCCAAAGAAATGCGCGCCGGGCGCTCGCGCATGGTGGAATCGAGCTGGGACGCGGCCACTATCGCGTCATGGTCACGATGCACACGCTGTTCCTCGCATCGTGCGTCGCGGAATCGATCCTCGTCGCTCGCACCATTTTGCCGATGGTATCGGCGGTCGCGCTGGCAGGCGTCTTCCTCGCGCAAATCCTTCGCTATGCGGCAGTGGCGACACTCGGCGAGCGGTGGAATACGCGCATCATCGTGACGCCCGGCGCCGCGCCGGTTACGCGTGGACTCTATCGATGGATTCGGCATCCGAACTATGTCGCGGTGGTGATCGAGATTGCCGCGCTCCCGATGGTCCGCGAATGCTGGATGACCGCGGCAGGTTTTACGCTCGCCAATTTGCTGATGCTAGCGGTCAGGATTCCCGCCGAAGAACGCGCGCTGGGCGCACACTACTCGGAAGCGTTTGGAGGCGTCTCGCGCTTCTTCCCACATTTGCGCGGCGGCTGATTTCGCGTCGCCCACGCGACGGCGAGTTGCTATCATCGCGCGATGGTTTTTGCACCCTTCCTGATCTTCTACGCGCTGCTCTTCCTGGGCGTACTGTTTGTATGGTTATTGTTCATCTGGGTAGGCATTATCAGCAACGTCTTCCAGGCGCTCGGATTGCCGCCCGATCTCGCCTTCATCGCGCTGCTGCTGAGCTTCCTCGGCAGCTACATCAATATTCCGCTGACCGAAGTCGATAGCGGAACCATGCGCGTGCCCGAGATAGTCGGGCATTTCGGATCGCGCTACCGAATCCCGATGCGCTACCAGACCGGCAAAACCACCATCGCCATCAATGTCGGGGGCGCGCTGGTGCCGACTCTCATCTCGCTTTACGTGCTGAGCCATTTTCCGCAGGTAATGTTTTCCGCCTTGATCGGCACCATCATTGTGGCGATGGTGGTGAATCGGTTCGCGCGGCCGATTCCCGGACTCGGCATCGCCACGCCGATGTTCATCCCGCCGATCATCGCGGCGATTTGCGGCTGGTGGCTGGGTAGCCACTATGGCGCGCATCATGCCGATGCGGTCGCTTACGTCAGTGGCGTAATGGGCACACTGATCGGTGCTGATCTCTTGAACCTGCGCAAGATTGGCGGCCTCGGCGCGCCGGTCGCGTCGATCGGCGGCGCGGGCACCTTCGATGGAATCTTCCTGACCGGGATCGTCGCCGTGTTGCTCGCCTGAGCCCGTCCGCCTACGCCGGCTTGAATTTCACCAGCGTGTGATCCTTGGTCACATCATCGAAGACCACCGTCACCGGCATCCCGACTTTGAGCTGTTCCTGCGGCACCGTCATGTTGGTGGTCATGCGCGGGCCCTCGTCGAGTTCCACGATCGCGAGCACGTACGGTTTGTCGGCAAATGATCGCGTCGAGGCGCGATATACGGTGGTGTAGCTGTAGAGCTTGCCGCGCCCGCTAACCGGCTGCCATGAGAGCTGATCGGAAAAGCAGTTAGGGCATCGGTCGCGCGGGTAATAGATGAACTGCGAGCACGCGCCGCATTTCTGCAGCTTCAGTTCATGCTTTTTGGCGGCCTCCCAGAACGGACGGCTCGAGGGCGTGGGTTTGGGAAGTGGTTTGAAATATTCGCTCATGACCGTCGCTCCAGAATCAGGCTGGCCTGTTCACTCATGATGCCGCCGTTGCCGTTGACGTAGGCGAGACTCGCGTTTTTCACCTGGCGCGCGCCGCCGCGTCCCATCAGTTGCCGAATGCCCTCGGTCACATGGCTCATGCCGCCCGCCAGTCCGGGTTGCCCGAACGAGAGCTGTCCACCGTGCGTGTTGCAGGGGAAATCACCGGAGTAGCTGAGGTCGTGTTCGGCGACGAACGGACCGCCCTGCCCTTTCTTGCAGAAACCCGCGTCCTCAAGCGAGACAATCACGGTGATGGTGTAGCAATCGTACGGACAGACGAGATTCATGTCTTTCGGTTTCAGGCCGGCCATGTTGAATGCGTTGGCGGCGGCCACTTCGATCGGCGAAGTGGTAATCGATGGCGCGTAGGTGATGGTCGAATGATTCGCGAACTCGCCGGCCCCGAGCAGCCACACCGGCGGATGCTTCGCGCGTTTGGCAATTTCCGGCGAGGCCACGATGATCGCAGCGCCGCCGCTGGTAGGACTGACGATTTCGAAGATGTGCAGCGGGTCGCAAATCATCCGCGAATTCAGCACCTCATCGATAGTGAGTTCCTTGTCGTTGAAGGTCGCGAGCGGATTCTTCAGCGCGCTCTTGCGCTGATCGACGGCGACCTTCGCCATCTGCCGCGCGGTGGTCCCGTACTCCGACATGTGGCGGCGCGCGATGAGTGCGTATCCGCAGTTGGCTCCGATCATTCCATAGGGCGCCTCGAACTCGCGCTGCATCGATACCACCGGCACGCGCTGATCGCCGGTGCGATTGAGGTCGGCCACCAGGCACAGCACGGCGTTACACATCCCCGCATCGATAGCAGCAGCTGCGCGCCAGATCATTCCCGCGCCGCTCGCGCCGCCGATATCGACCACGTTGAGCATCCGCGTTTGGATGCCGAGACGCTCTCCCGCAGCGGCCGGATAGATCATTCCCGGATCGGCGAACGGCATCCCGACGAGCAATCCGTCGATGTCCTTTTTTTCCAGCCCCGCGTCGGCGATCGCTTCGGCGCTGACTTTCGCCATCAGGCTGAACGGCGTCTCGTCGCCAGGATCCTTGAGCGGTTTAAGTTCGCCGATTCCGATTGCCGCGGCTTTTCCTTTGAGGCTCATGATGGTGTCACTCCGTATGGAGATCGCTTACCACAAAACGCGCGGGAGGCGTGAAGGGTAAGGCATAGGAAGGAATTGCGGCGGCTGACAGGACGCGTCGCTTCATATAGCGTCTAGGGTTTCAGCACCAAGGAGAATTTCGCACATGGCTTTCATCGTTTGCGATGACCACAACTTGAGCGTCGAGGCCGACGACGTTGACGCCGCGGCCGCACGAAAACTAATGTTCGCCGAGAACAAGCCGGGCGCGACCAAGGACGAGCTGGAGATAATCGAGTTCGGCAAGCAGCATCGCGAGTGCAACATCCGCATCATGGCCGGCTGAACGGATCGCGATCCGCGCCGGAGTTGGGCGCATTCCAACCGGGTGGGAGGGAGAAATGCGTATAGGAACAATTGCGATGGGACTCGCGCTCGCGACTTTCACCTCGATGGTGATGCTCGGCGGCGCCGCGCGCGCGGATGACAAATCGGATATCACGGCGCTGGAAAATCGCGTTGCCGCGGGTGTCGAGGCTAAGGATGCCGACGCGGTCATGGCCAACTATATCCCGGGCGATTCGCTGGTGGTCTTCGACCTCGTACCGCCGCGGCAGTACACCGGCGCCGATGCGTATAAGAAGGACTGGGCGGGAGTCTTTGCGGGAGGCGCCGATTCACCGAAGTTTGAGATCAGCGACCTCGACATTTCCGCCGACCGCAAACTTGCCTACAGCCATAGCATCCAGCATTTCACTTGCACCGATGCGAAAGGCAACAAGATGGACATGACGATGCGCGCGACCGATGTCTATCGCAAAGTCAACGGCAAGTGGCTGATCGTGCACGAGCACTATTCAACGCCGATCGATCTGGCGACCGGCAAGGCGGACCTGACCTCCAAGCCGTAGCACCCGCACGGGGTATTTCAGCAATTACAGAAAACTGCGATGGAGCGCGGACTTTCGCGTTCATCGTATTGAAAGCCTCGGCGGCGGCAGTTAGTATTCCGACGCGGGGTGGAGCAGTCTGGTAGCTCGCCGGGCTCATAACCCGGAGGTCGTGGGTTCAAATCCCTCCCCCGCAACCATTCGCCACCGGAAACCGCCGCCTGAAGTGTTTACTCCGCAGCCTGCCGTCGCCTGGATCTGAGTCCTCGATCGGCTAGCGGGCTGCGGCCCTGCGCTGCGAGGTGCGCCTGCCGCTCGCGCTGAGCCCGTGACGTTCGCGCAGTTCTTCGGCATCGCGGCTCTGCAGCAATCCCTGAAAGAACAACCGAAACACTTCGCGCAACGCCTGCGCCCACGTCATGGTGGAGTCCGAGAGGAACAGCGGATCGGTGACGCGCATTGCGGCCGCATTCAAGGAGGCCGCCACCAGGCGCGGGTCGACCTTGCGAAAGGCGCCTAACCGCACCCCCTGCGCGATGCTCTCCTCGGTCAGCCGCAAGCGCTCTTTTTCGGTGCGTTTGAGCACCCGCAATCCGGCCGGAAAGCTCTTGAGGTCGTTGTTGAAGCGGTTGCTCTCGTTCCCGAACAGGGCGATTACGGTTTCCATCGGCGCGCACAACGCCGCGATGCAGTTGGGCGCGGACCTGGCTGCCGCGATCATTTCGCGATTCATGCGCGCGAGATGACGCTCCAGGATAAGCTCGAAGAACTTCTCCCGGGTCGGTGCGATTGAGTAGAGCGCCCGCTTTGAACATCTGAGCCGGCGCGCCAGCTCCATGGTGCCGAAGTGAAGGAAGCCTTCTTCAACGAACAGCGCCTCGGCCTCCTCGATGACGCGTTCCAGGCGCTTGGGCAAAACCCGTTCTTTGACCGTCCGCATCGATAGTTCGCTCTCTCCCCTATCAAAATCCCCGCCTCACCCTTACACCCAGAGGGGGCGCGCCGCCTAGCGGTACCACCGGTACTAAGAACACGGAGCGAGTTTCCCGATCCGAGTTCCGCTGACTAAACCGGGCCCGATCGTCTATTGGTACTGAAATGCAGCATCTGGTACCATTGGTCCATGAACGGGAGTCCAGGCTCTAAACGCTCGCGATCTTTGAAGCTTGTTTCAAGCTGAAGGACGGGAAGCGAACCGTGAAAGAAAAGTGCCCTCAATGTGGTAGTCGCGCGCTGCAGCGTCACGTCGGCCCCAAGCAATGGGTGTCGATGCAAGTCGGACATTACAATGCTTCGTGCACCCGCTGTGGCGAATTGTTCTGGCGTCATGAGGAGCTCGCCGATCCCAAATCGCGCGTGCCCTGGCGTCAAGGCCAGGGACCCTGCGGCTGCGGCGGTGAACCCGAATTGATTTGAGCGGCTCGTCCGCGCCGCGCTCAATTGCGGCGCACCCGCGATTCAACCGATTCGATTACCCCACGAATCGAGATAGGCGAGGTCGCTGACCGGACGCCGGATGAGCGGACCGTGGCCGCGCCCAACCGGATATCCGATCGGGATAGCGGCGGCAGTTCCCCAGCCCTCAGGGATCGCGAGTAACTCTTTGACCTGCGGTTCCACTTCGCATAGCAGCGTCGTGAGCACGCAGCCGAGGCCTTCGGCGCGACATGCGATGAGAAGGTTTTCCACCGACGGATAAACCGAACCGCCGCCCACTACCGAGGGGCGATTTTGTTTCGCGTCGGTGATCGCCATCTGCTTCGGATTGAAACAGAAAATCGCGACCACCGGGGTCTCGCCGAAATGTTGCGCGAGGTAGTCTCCCGCCGCGAGGGTCCGCAGCATCCGCTTGCGCGCATCCTCGGCCATCTCGGGGGTAATCGCCGAACGATACATCTTCGAGAACGCGGCCCATCGCTCGGCATACCAATTCCCGAGGCGAGTCTTCTTCTCGCGATCCTTCACCGCGATGATACGCCAAGGCTGTTGGTTGCCGCCGGTCGGAGCCCACGTTGCGGCCTCCAGCACTCGATGCAGCACGTCGTCGGGGATTGGATCCGGTTTGAGCCGCCGCACCGCCTTGAGTGTGCGCATCGCTTCATAGACTCCCATTTCAGGCATAGCCGATCTCCTTTCGTTGAGGATGTTCTAAAGGAAGAACGATTCCGTTTCCATTCCGAGAAACAGTTGGCCGGTAGTTTCGAAAATGCTGCGATTGACCATGCGATGCTGCGTCACGACGTGCGCATCGCGGAAGCATCGCTGAATCGGATGGCTCGCGTGCACGACGGAGCCGCCGCCCATCGAATACATCGCGTCCACCACCTTCAGGCATTGCCATGCGACATTCGCAGCAGCCAGGCGCAGATCGCGGCGCAGCTCGAGCGAGGGACGCTCGCCGGCGGAGGCAGGTTCCCAGGCGGCGTCGATAGCCTGGAACAGAAATGCGCGGGCAGACCGCAGCGTCGCTTCGGCCTCGGCCACCGTCTCCTGGATGCGGGCGGAATGCGCGAGGGTTTTTCTCTCCCAGGTTGGAACCTTGCCGGCGGCCAACGCGATGAACTCCTCGATTGCGCGGCGGGCAATTCCGAGCGACACGGCGCAGACTCCGATCGCGAGAAGTCCGATAAGTGGAAATCGGTAGAGCGGGGTCTCCACGACCGGAAGCGTAGGGACGATCGCAAGGGCGCGGTCCTGCGGCACGAACGCGTTTTTTACCTGGAAATCGTGGCTGCCGGTGCCGCGCAATCCGGCGGAGTCCCAGGTGTCGAGAATTTCAACGTCCTGCGCGGGGAAGATCATCAGTCGAAGTTCGGGATCACCGCTGGTCGCGAGGCGCGAGTGGGTATCTTCCAGAATCATTGCGCCGCCGGTTATCCAGCTGCAATTCTGCGTTGCACTGCCCCATTGCCAGCGCCCGTTGACGATGTATCCGCCATCGGCGCGCACCGCCTTTCCGGTTGGCGCCACGGCGCCCCCGGTGATCACCAATGGATCAGAGCCGTAGATTTCGCGCGCACTGGCCGGTGGCAGAAAGCCCGACAGCGCAGCGGTGGCGCTTCCAATCATCACGCACCATCCGATGGAACCATCGGCACGCGATACTTCCTCGATCACGCGGACCAGGTCGGCAGGGCGCCGTTCCGCGCCGCCGTACTCTCTGGCGATCGCGATGCGGAATACCCCAGCCTCGGCGAGTTTGCGCGCGACATCAGCCGGCATCCGGCGCGCGGATTCGAATTCGCGCGAACGCGCACTGATTTCCGGGGCGAGGGCGGCCACCGCTTCCAATTCGGGAAAAGTCACCATGCGTAACCGACGATAGGGCGAAATCTGGATTTGCGCAAAGCGGTTTCGGACCCGGCGTCGGAAGGGATTGTTGATAAATTAATCAACAGCTCACATCTACCCCTTGACGTATTTCTCTACATCGAGGACTATGCGTGGTATGTGGGCACGTCGGGCCGCGGCGGCAAGCTGCTCCCCCCAGCTGCCAGAGCTGCGCTAAACGCTTCCCCAGGCGTGAAAGCCCGACGTGCCCGCCACGACTTCCATCCATCGCCGATCGCGAAGGCTAGCGAGCAAGAATGTTCGGGTTGAAGTCGCTCTCGGATACGGTCCCGGTGTTGATTTTCTGGGTGAACGAGGAATGCGCGGGGACCACCGACCGGAACAGGCCGGTGTGATCGACGGGGAAATAGAAGCTGCCCGCGAGGTCGAACAGATTGCCGCCTTCGGGCGAGGGGTGCGTTCGCCAGAGCGGAATTGCGGTCGCGACGCGTTCGCCTGACTCGTAAAACTCGGCGGCCAGCCAGACATAGATCTCGCTGTCGATGAAGATCAAGGTGCGCTCCTCGAGATTGGTTTGGGTCGGTGACATCTCGAGGACGTAGGCGCGCCGCAGTTCGAACGGTTCCTGCGTCAGTGCGTAGCCGGATTCCTGCGCCGCGATTCCGGCCGGCTCCTCCTTCGCCGATACGCAGGCCAGGATGGGAACCGTACCGAGCAGCCGGTAGTGGTAGATTTCGGTCTTGGGCAGCGCGTAAGCCCAGTAAGGCTGATGGCAGCGGCGGCAGACCTTGTTGGGAAAGGCGAGTCGAACGCCCATTCGTCGCAGGCGCCGCGATTGTTCATCAAACCCATAAAAGTCATCGTTGCTGCGCGGATTCGAATAACGAATCCAGATGCCCGCGCCCTCGCCCAAATCCCCGCCCATGCTGATCTCAGTCCACTGGTTGCAGCGAGCTTTCCATTCCACTCCGAGCGCGTTCGATCCGAGGGTGGGACGCGGCTCAACCTCGGTGCGATGCGCGTAGCGCAAGAAGTCAAATTGATCGCAGGCATTGTCGAAATCGTTGGACGGATTGATTTGCATCGGGTCCCGCGACCCCGCGAGATAGCCGTTCACACTCCATGGCGAGAGCGAGAAATCGTCCGGCAGCACCGGTCCGAAATGCCAGTTGTATGCGATCTTCACCGCGGCTTTAGGATCGTTGACATCGATCAATGGAAACGGCATCCCCGCGATGTAGTTGGTGATGTAGTCATCCTGGTCGAGGCCGACCTGGGGCGAATATTTCTCGGTCGCGGTTTGAAAACCCGTCGACCATTGGATGCGATGCGGCGCGGTGACTTCGAGTCGCAGTCCATGCTGAACGGCGAGCATAGCGGCGGCCGGAATCAGGCTCGCGTACTGCGGGGCGTTCGCAGTGTTGATGATAGTTCCGGGTGCGAGTGCCGCGGTCGCGGCCGCGCTCGAGGTCGCGGTCGGATGGGCAGCTACCGCGGGAGACGAGAGTATTTGCGCGCGCGCGACGGCGCTCGTCATCAGCATCGCAAGTGCCGCGGCTTGAGCCATGGTCCACGTCATCGGAGTGCAGTATCCATCGCAGAAATCCGCATCCGCAACCCATCAAATGATTGCCTTTGCCGAAGGCGCGCGCTTCTTCTATAGCTCGGAGTGCAACGACATCTTCAGCGCAGCCCCGGAGGGAACGCGATGGCGACCGCAGCACGATCGAAGTCAGCCGAAATACGCGCGCGCCTGAATCATCCGATTATCGACTCCGACGGGCACACGGTGGAGGTCGGGCCGCTGTTCTTCGATTACATGACAGCGGAGGGCGGCGCGAAAGTCGCCGAGCGTTACCAGTCCGCGATGCTCGACACCTTCAGCGATCCGCTCTGGCGCACCCGCACCATGGATGAGCGGCGCGAGCGGCGCACCTTGCGGCCAACCTGGTGGGCGGTGCCCGCCAAGCGCACCGAAGACCTCGCGACCGCGCTGTTTCCGCGCCTGATGTACGAGCGGCTGGAGGAAATGGGCCTCGATTTTTCCGTCGTCTACCCGACCATCGGGCTGATCACGATGGAGATGGCGGATGCCGAAGTGCGGCGCGCCTCCTGCCGCGCGCTCAATCGAATGAAGGCCGACACTTTCGCCGGCCTCGAAAAGCGCATGACGCCGGCCGCCGTGATTCCCATGCACACGCCGCAGGAGGCGGTCGACGAGCTCGAATACGTCGTCCGTCAACTTGGCTTGAAAGCCGTCATGATGGCGAGTTACGTGAAGCGCCCGATTCCGTATGTCGCGAAGCACTATCCGGAGGCCGCGAAGTTCACCTACTGGATGGATACCTTCGGGATCGACAGTGAATACGACTACGATCCGGTATGGGCGAAGTGCCGCGAGTTGGGCATCGCGCCGACTTTTCATTCGGTGGGTTACGGATGGGGCGCGCGCCGCTCGATCAGCAACTACGTTTACAATCACATCGGCAATTTCGCCGCGAGCGCCGAGGCGGTTTGCAAGTCGCTGTTCCTCGGTGGCGTGCCGAAGCGCTTTCCCGAAGTTAAGTTCGCTTTCCTCGAAGGCGGGATGACGTGGGCGCGTTCGCTCTATTCCGAGCTGATCGGCCACTACGAAAAACGCAACCGGGAGACCGTGCAGAGCTTCAATCCCGCGGCTATCGATGCGGCCGCCTTGCGCGGCTACGCGGTTCGTTACGGCGGCAAGAGTGCCGAGGGCCGCGAGGATCAAATCGTCGACGCGATGGTAAACGGACTTTCCGGTGGTATCGATCCAGCGATGGTCGATGAATGGGCTCAGAGTGGCGTGCGCTCAACCGCTGACATCCGCGACACCTTTATCAGCCAGTTTTATTTCGGATGCGAGGGTGACGATCCTCTCAATGCGTTGGCATTCGATCCGATGGGCACCGCATTCGACGCGAAGCTGCTCGCGCTCTACGGCTCCGACATCGGTCACTGGGACGTGCCCGACATGCGCGAATGCGCCGAAGAAGCTTACGAGTTGGTCGAGCACGGAATGGTGAAGCTCGAGGAATTGCGTGAATTCCTCTTCGTCAATCCAGTGAAGTTCTGGACCGCGACCAATCCAGACTTTTTCAAGGGCACCGCTGTCGAACACGAGGCCCGCAAGGTCGCGGCCCACTGACGCGAACCGCATAAGCCAAAAGAAAAGCGCCGCGGCATCGATGCCACGGCGCTTTGCATTCATATCGATGGCTCAGTCGAGCAATGCGCGCGCGACGCTCTCCCGGTGTACCGGCGCGTTGCCCAGATTCGCCTCGCCCGCGAGCGCGCGGCGATGGAACAGGTGCATGTCATGTTCCCAGGTGAACCCGATGCCACCGTGAACCTGGATCGCCTCCGAGGTCACATTTTTCGCCATGTCGGAGGCATACGCCTTCGCCATGGGAACGGCGGTCGCGGTCTCCGCGTTCTTTTCATCGACCGTCCAGCACGCGTAGTAGGTCAGCGAGCGCGCGTTTTCGACCGCTACCATCATGTCGACGCACTTATGCTTCACGGCCTGGAACGAGCCGATCGGCTTGCCGAACTGAACCCGCGTCTTCGCGTATTCGACCGACATGTCGAGCGCTCGCTGTGCGGTACCGACCATTTCGGCCGCCAACGCGGCGGTGGCGATATCGAGCACGCGATGCAGAATCGGCCATCCTTCGCCTTCCTTGCCGAGCATGCCGTTGGCCTTGACGTTGTCGAACTTCACATGGCACAGCCGCCGCGTCATATCGACGGTTTTGAGTTGCGTGATGGTGACGCCCTTGGCATCGGTCGGGACCAGCAGAATGGTGATGCCTTTTTCACCGCTGCCACCGGTGCGGACGGCGACCGCCATGCCATTGGCAACGTGCGCATCGGGCACGAAGAACTTTTCCCCAGTGATGGTGTAATCGTTGCCACTCTTGGTGGCCTTGAGCTGCACCCCCTCGGCATCGAAACGGCCGGCGGCTTCGGCCAGCGCGAGGGTCCCGATGAATTCGCCCTTGGCCATCTGCGGCAGGATCTGTTTCTTCTGTTCTTCGGAGCCGCCATAGATCGCAAGCGGAACCCCGAGCAACGCCGAGGTGAAAAAGGGTCCGGGCACCAGCGCCTTGCCGGCCTCCTCGGCGACCACGGTCATGTCGAGAAAGCTGCCGCCCTGACCGCCGTACTCTTCCGGAATCAGCAGCGAAGGCCATCCTAGCTCGACGAGTTTTTTCCAGAAATCTTTGTCATGCGCGGTCGCATCCGCCATCATCTTGCGCACATAGGTGGTTGGGCAGTTGTCGGCCAGAAAGCGCTTAGCCGCATCGCGCAACATTTCTTGTTCTTCTGAGAACCCGAAATCCAACTTGGTATTCCTCCGTGTATTTCCGAGGCTGGAATTCCGCCGGGTGATCCCGACTTGAACCCAACACTCAGCTACCACTATCGGACAAAAGTGCGCAAGCGCTGCGAGACTGCCCGTACCGGCAAAGAAGAGACCGTCCAACCGCACGATGACCAGAGTGTACCTCGGATCGCGATCTCTATAGGAATAATCACCCAGATGCACTTTACTTGTCATATATTTGGCTTTGGAATGATTGAACGCTTCTAACGACTCGTCTATGATGCCAAACTAACATCGCGTTGGACATCATTTGATTGGGCGATCTCGGTTTCATCTCGCAGATGAGTGCCTCGGAAGGCCTAAATGCGAGCTTTTGGGGGATGTTGAGGCGCAACTTGCCCCCAAGACTTGCCTCGATGTCCAAACGGAATGCTTATTGCCTTATCTTCCGAAAAACGTCACGCTTTTTTGATACTTAGAGGGGAACTACGCCTCGCGAAAGTACTCGCGGTCTTTAACGAATGGGGTGGCCGCGACTAGCACCATCTACCGTTGGGTTCAGGGGAAATCATGACGCGAGCTTTTTGCCTGGTCGCACGGAACTACCCTGACCGCTGGTGGCGCAGTTGCTTCGGGGCATTCTGTTGCGGCGCACTGGTCGGCATTACATGAGCAAAATAGTTTCCGCTCGGTCGATCGGTCGCCTCGGCACGATTTTCGTGACGTTGTTCGCGATAGTTATTTTTGGGGGATTCGGGGTTCTGTTCTTTTCCGATGCCGGCCATGCCGATGACCGCGCGATGCTCGCGGGCAATCATCCGGCCGAGGCAGAGAAGTTTAGCCAGTTGGGCGAGGCCAGCCCGAATCTGAACCTGGAGATGCAGGTTCGCTTCGCGCTGCGCAACAAAAAAGACCTCGAAACGCTGCTGGCCCAGCAGCAAAATCCCAAGTCGCCCAACTATCACAAATGGCTCACCGGCGATGAGTTCATCCGGCGCTTCGGGCCGACGCCCGCCCAGGTAAAAGCGGTTACGGATTGGCTCAGCGGCGAAGGTTTCACCATAACGAGAAGCTCCGCTAACGGCGTCGAATTCAACGGGCCCGCGGCGCAGGCACAGCGCTCGTTTGCGGTCCGCATCGCAAGGTTTGGTGACGGCACCGTCTACGCGAACACCTCGGACCCGATCATTCCGCAACGCTTCGCCGGGATCGTGAGCGCCATCCGCGGAATGGACAATATGGTTCATGCGGTGGCGACGGCGCATCGCAATCCCGCGCCTGCCCCGATGCAACTCGCGTTGGCGCAGAGAGACTCGAGCAGCGAGGTGCTCGGCGATCCGGACGCGGTAGTCGGTGCCTCGGCGGGGTTCGGTCCGACCGATTTGCGCAACTTCTACGATGAGAGCGTAGGTCCCGGAGCCGACGGCACGGGAAATTGTATCGACATCATCGATGATTCCGACTTTCTCGATTCGACGGCCGCGCTGTATGACTCCCAGTTCGGGTTGCCCGCCATAAACTACACGCGCATCGTCGAAGGCTCGAATCCCGGCTTGACTGGCGACCAGAACGAAGCCGAGCTCGATGTGCAGATGGCACATGCTGCGGCACCCGGAGCCTCGATCAACTTCTATCTCGGCAGCGATCTGATCGGCGACATCACCGATGCGGTGAACGACAATCTTTGCGGCGCGATAAGTCTCAGCTACGAGTTTTGCGGGCTATCGTCGTCGTTCATGACGCAGACGATGGATCCGGTGTTCATGCGCGCCGCCTCCCAGGGGCAAAGCATTTTTGTCTCCTCCGGCGACCAGGGATCTGCCGGCCTCACGCTCGCTGCCGGCGGCAATTCCTGCTCGATGAGTACTACCGCCGGGGTCAACGAGATGTCGGCCGATCCGTATGTCACCTCGGTGGGAGGCACCGAATTCACTCCGGTGTATATCGGCGGCATCGATCAGGCTTACCAGACTGAGAGTGTCTGGAACGATGGGAGTGGCGCGTCGGGTGGCGGCGCCAGCCTTATCTTTCCCAAGCCGGGATTCCAGACCGGTTCCGGAGTGCCCAACGACCACGCGCGCGATGTGCCTGACATCGCGCTTCTCGCGAGTCCGAGATCGCCCGGCGTCTTTTGGGCCAACGACGTTAGTGGCAGCGCGGCGATCTCATGTTGTATCGGCGGAACCAGTGTAGGAGCGCCGCTGTGGGCGGGATTTGTCACCGTCATCGGCCAGATGGCCAACAATCGCCTGGGCACCCTCAACCCGATCATCTATTCGCTGGCGAATACCTCGTACAGCAGCGCCGGTTTTCACGACATTACCTCCGGCAACAACGGCTACAATGGAGTGCCGGGTTTCAATGCAGGCCCGGGCTACGATCAGACGACCGGATGGGGCACGATCGACTTCAACCGCTTCGCCAGTGCAGTCAAGAACTACGTCGCGATTAACTTTTCACCCACTCCCGTAAGGACCGCGACTCCTACCCCAACGGGCTCTCCTACACCCGCCTCTACTATCACCTTCGTTGGCGCGGGCCCGTTGGCGGACTCCAGTACCGCGGTAACGACCGTAACCATAAGCTTACCCAGCGGTGTTCAAGCCGGAGATACGCTGCTGGCGCAAATCGTCGTCTACGACGGCAGCGCCGCGGACGTGCCGACCGCTCCAAGTGGTTGGACCGGCATCCGGCATGATGCGGTTGGTAATGTGAATCAGGCAACTTCGTGGCTCTACTACAAAGTCGCCGGCGCGAATGAGCCGGTCTCGTACGGATGGAACATCAGCTCGAACTTTGCCGCGGGCGCGATGGGAGACTGGCGCGGCGCTTCCGGCATCGAGAGTTCCTCGGGAGCGACGGCGGTTGGCGCCAGCCCGGTGAGCGTCTCAGCCCCTTCGCTTACGCCAGCTAAAAACGGTGAGCTACAGGTGTACTTCTATGGCTCGCAGTCACATGCTGGGCCCACCCTCGCGCTATCGAACCCGCTCGCGCAGCGCTTCAATGCCATTTCCTCGAAGGAAGGCTTCAGCCTGGCCTTTGGGGACCTTGCCGCCCCCTTTGCCAACAATGCGTCTCCCACGTATCCCGCGACCGCGACTGTATCGGGCAACGCGGCAATCACTGGAGAGGCGGTTCTTCTCATAGCTGGATCACCGGCTGCGACGCCGACCCCCACTGGTACGCTCACCCCGACCTCGACCAGAACCGCGACTCCCACGTCGGTAGTGACTCCCACTTCAACTCCACCGCCCACGGCGACCGCGACTGCAGTACTACCGGGGCCGACTCCAACCACCACCGCGACACTTATAGTGACTCCGACGCCGACTGCAACCGCGACTCCTACCGGCACTGGTATCGCCTTCGTCGGAGCGGGTCCGCTCACCGATAGTAGCAGCGCAGTCACAACCGTAATGGTTGGCTTGCCTGGCGCTGTTCAATCAGGCGACGTCCTCCTGGCGCAAATTATTGTCTATGATGGCACCGGGTCCGATGTGCCTTCTCCGCCAGCCGGATGGAGCAGCATTCGCCACGATTCCGTAAACAGCGCCAACAAGGCCACCTCGTGGCTCTACTACAAAGTCGCGGGAAGCAGTGAGCCTCCGTCCTACATATGGAACATCAGCTCCAATTGGGCCGCCGGAGTAATGGGTGCGTGGCGAGGCGCCTCCGGCTCGCCTCTCGACAATGCTTCAGGCGCAACGGCGGCAGGCAGTAGTCCGGTCTCAGTTTCCGCGCCCTCGCTGACTCCGAGTAACAACAATGAGCGAGAGGTTTATTTCTATGGCGGCCAGGCTTTTTCCGGACCTACCATCACACTGTCGAATGCCCTGACTCAGCGCTTCGACACCAGTTCCGCGAAGGAAGGCTTTTCGCTCGCCTTCGGAGACCTATCCGCCCCTTCGGCCGGAAGCGCTTCGACTACGTATTCCGCGACCGTCAGTATATCCGGCACCCTGGCGACGACTGCTCAAGCGGTCCTGCTCATTCCCGGATCACCAGGCGCAAGCCCGACTCCAACCGGTACCATGGTTATAACCGCGACACCTACTCCGGGCTCAAGCGGAGGGCCGACTCCAACAATCTCGGCGAATGCGACACCTACCGCAACGACGACACCTACCGCCTCGAGCATTACCTTCGTCGGAGCGAGCTCCCTCGCGGATTCCGCCAGCGCGGTAACTACGGTAACTATCGGCCTGCCGAGCGGTGTTCAATCGGGTGACGTTCTGCTGGCCCAAATCGTCGTTTACGATGGCACCGGCAGCGACGTGCCGACTGCACCGGCGGGATGGATTAGTATCCGTCACGACTCCATGCGCAACGGCAATCAGGCGACATCATGGCTGTACTACAAGATTGCCGGACCGGTTGAGCCGTTGTCCTATGGCTGGAACATCATCTCCAACTGGGCCGCGGGCGCGATAGGTGCCTGGCGAGGCGTCGTCAGTCCGCCGATCGACAATTCTTCGGGAGCGAGCGCGACGGGTGGCAGTCCGGTTTCTGTTTCCGCGCCGTCGCTGACTCCGAGCAACAACAACGAGTTGCAGGTCTACTTCTATGGTTCGCAGTCGCACGCCGGACCGACCATCGCGCTATCGGGCGCGCTAACTCAGCGCTTCAACAGCATTTCCTCCAAGGAAGGCTTCAGCCTCGCGTTTGCCGACCTTGCGGCGCCATCCGCTCAGAGCGCGTCGCCTACCTATGTGGCAACCGCAAACATCTCGGGGACTGCGATAATAACCGCGCAGTCGGTGCTCCTCATACCTTGAAGCTCTAATGCGTGAGCGACCCTCATGTTGATGACTCCCGGTCAATGCTCCGTGCCCCACTCTTCGGAGCAACTCAGGATGTCGATCTGATTTCCGCGCAGCACCGCCTGGTACTTCTCCCAGAATGAACTATCGATCGCTCGCAGCGGCTTCGGCTCATGCGTGCGCCAGCGCCGGTAGGAGCCCGGTCCGCCGTTGTAGGCGGCGTAAACAGACCGCGCCAGCTCATCGGGATTTTGCGGGCTGAACGCGCCATGCTTGACCTCGGTGCTATCGAGCAGCCGCGCGAGGATTTCCATTCCGGCGCCGGCATTGTAGAGCACGTCCCATTCCAGCCGCTCGATATTATAGAAGCCGCGCCAAACGTACTTGTTGACCTGCATTACACCGATATCGTGGGTCGATGATTCCAGGTAAGTCACGCGATTCCCATTGCGAATGAACTGGCGCCAGCAGCTCTCCTGCCACGCGGCGCTTTTGACCAGCCGCAGGTAGAGTGGCCGAAACCGGGAGTCGATATTTTCCTCCGCGATCTCGTGCTCCGCGCCATACTGCAGAAGCTGGCTGTAGTCGCCTCGATACTCGGTGGCGTTGGTCGAGGTGACGACGGCGCGCTTCAGCTTCTTCGCGAGTTCCTGCAGCTTGGCGACCACGTCGTTTTTGCCGGGCGCCGCTTCCTGCGCCTCCGCGTCGTCGGGCGTCAGGATCCAGAGCGGAAGCCGCCACAGCGACAGGGGTGCCGGAGTCGGTGACATTTCCGATGAAGGTTCCGGCGACGCTTCCGGCATCGACGCGGGAGTCGGGGCGCTCGTCGAGGGCAGGATGGATGCTGCTGCGGCCGGCATCGGTGACGCGACTACTGCCGCGCCCGCTGCCGGCGAGGGTGCCGCGGCCGGCGACGCGATCGCAGTCGGCGTCTCGATGATGCTGGGTTCGGTATCGAGCGGCCCCTCGGAGGACAGCGGTTCCTTGACGTTAAACATTTTGCGCAGCTCGGGATCTTCTTGAAAATTGAACTCGAGAGGATTCGCAGTGGAGGTCGGCGCCAGCATCCGCGCCAGACGCTCGAGGTCGTCGGTCGAGATTCTCATACCGAGCGCGGGCGCGGCCTGATCGAGGGCGAACAGCGCATCGCCGGCTGACATGAAAGACAGGAACTGCAGCGCCTGGCTGCCGAGCGTGCCGCGGCGCGCGGCTTCGCGGATGATTTCTCCGAGCCGCTGCCATTGGTCGAGAAACAGGATACGGATCGGGTCGGGTCCGCCCGACTGCGGGTGCGCGAGCGCATCGATCAGGCGATAGCGGCTGTCGAGCAGCAGCGCGAGAAGATCCTCGCGCAGTTGCACATCCTTGCTGGTATCGCCCATCTGCTTGATGGCGAAAACGAGAAACGAATCCCACTGGTCGAGGTTCTTCTCAAAGGCGGCCAGCTCCTGCGGCGTCAACTGCGCCGACGCGGACGGCGTCGGGAGCGGTTCGAAGGGCGGCACCGTGAGATCAATGACGGCGCGCACGCCATTATCTTCCGCGGCCAGTTCCGGTTCGGCTTTCAAGGTGGCCAGCGTTTTAGCGACGCGCTCCGCGACGTCCGGGGGCGCGCCCGCTTTCACCAGCTCCTCGAACTGGGTGAAGGCAGGACTCAGATCGAAGCTGAAGGTCTCCATCTTCGGAATGTAATACTGCTTGATCAGATCGAAGCCCTTGCCGACCAGCAGGGTCTTTTGATGATTCTGGTCGTACAGGTTGATATCGGTGATGCGGAATTTGAGCTGCATGTTCGGCCCGACGTATGGCGCCGTCTCCGCCTCGATGATTCCTTTCCATACAATCGGGCTGACGCATTGCCCGGCCACCATCACCCCGATCATCAAGCTGCCGTCGGTCTCCAGTTGCACGCTGCTGCCCGCGCGCGCGAAGCGAGGATTTTCCGCATAGAGGTACTGGCACTGATCGTCGCCGTTCCACAGGGGCGCGCGTCCGTTGTCGGTATAGAGCTGCTGCTTCATCGCGGCGGCTAGCGCGAGATAGTCGATGGTCAGCGGAATGCGGAGTTCGCGGATAGCCGCGACGGGCGGCGGCGCCGGCGGTATCGCCGCCGGTTCGGCGGCGCCCTGCGCACGGGCGAGTCCCACCGGTATCGCCAGCAGGAGCAGCAGAAGGTTTATCAACACCTCGAAAATCCGCGAGATTTTGCCGATGCAGGAGGGCGAAGGAGAACAGCGCATATACAATCTTTGATTAGGTGACCGGGATTTGGAATAGCCCGCGAAAATCAGGAGCGAGCAACCCGCCCTGACGCAAGCGCAAGTATGAACAGCCCCACCTTGCAACAGATTCAAAAGCGGCAGAATAATCATCCTTGGGTGACGTCCATGAATGCGGACAGACAAACCAGTTTCTATGAGGCGGAGATCCCGCAGGCGTCGCGCGAGTTGCGAGAATTCCGGCTCTCGGCGGCTTACGAGCCACCCTTCGAAATCATCCGCCGGCGCATCATCGATGACTTTTTCGACGGCCGCCTGACCATCGACGCGACTATCGTGATCCGGGTCGGCGACCTCGAGGAGACCGAGGCCGCGCGCGGCGTCGGCGTCGTCAACGCGCTCGATACGGCGCTGCGCAAGGCGCTGCTGAAATATTTTCCGTCGGTGGCGATCCTCAAAGTGACCGAGACGTACACGCACGGCAGCGGCGAATCGACCGAAGCCGAAGTTATCTCGGTGAAGAAATTTTCCGACGGGACGCAGAGCTGGACCACCATGGCGAAATCGTCCGATGCGGTCGAGGCAAGCTGGAAATCGCTGGTCGACGGCTACGAATGGTGGATCTATACCCAGACCCGCAAGGCACGCCGCGCCGCGGAAAATTCCCGGCTCTCGAAGCGCTAGATATTTTCACGCTAGACTAGGCGTATGGAGCCAGCGCAGGCGCCGTCCGGCGGCGCTACCAACGGCAAAGCTTCCCGCGGCATGCTCGCGATCCTGTTCGATGGCGGTTGCGATATGTGCCGCACCAGCATGCAGGCAATCGAAAAATTTGACTCGTCGGGAAGGATCGAGCCGGTCGATCTGCATGATCCCGAAGCGCGCGCGAAGTTTCCCGCCCTCGTGATCAAGGACCTGCTCGAGGAACTCCACGCGGTCGACGATCAGGGGACGGTTTATCGCGGCGCGCGCGCGATCAATGAAATCCTGCGGCGCCAGCCCGGCATCAAAGGATGGCTCGCGTACGCATGGTACATTCCCGGCTATGCGTGGCTCGCCGAGCGTCAATACAAACGCATCGCAGCCAGCCGCTATCAGCGCGACGCGTCGGGCCGTATGCGCCAGGCTTCCGACCACCACTGACGCCGGCGCGAAGCCGCCGCGGTGGCGGCAGCGTATCTATATCATGAGACGTATCTTCTCACTGATGGGGTTGCTGCTCGCGATCTTTGTCGCCGGATGCGCGCCGCAACAGCCCTACGTGGCGGCGCCGACGATCGGTAACGCGCCACCAACCCCGAACTCGCCGCAAACCCAGGACCAGAGCGTCGAAACCCGTTCAGCAGCAGTGCGCCCGTTGCCTTACAAGGGCCGGCTGGTGGAGGGCGATCCTACAGAACTTCCACCCGCGGTGGCGATGGCGCTGGCGAAAGATGCGCCGCTGACCTTTTCCTATCGCGAGGAACTGACCCACGATGAGTACCACATCCCGATGATCCTTTCGGCGATCGATCCGGCGACCTATATCGGCACGCCACTGGGCGATTACGGGGTGACCGCGTTCGCGACCTTGACGATTTTCCAGGGCAACAAAGTGCTGGGCGATTACACCGCCAAAGCCCATGTTTCGAAATCATACAATCTGTACCACGAACCGAAGCATGCGGAGCTGGATCGCGAGGCGCGTGAGGCGGTTCGCAACCGCATCGACCAGAAGCTCTATGATGACGCCGACCGCGTCGCACGCGGCATCGCGAGTCCCGCAGCGCCGGTGACCGAATGAATCGTGCGTTGCTGGCGGCGGCCGCAGCCGTATCGATGATGGTCGCCGGATGCGCGGTGGAGGGTGCGTCATACGAAAAAGCCGCACTGCAGCCCAAGGACCAGGTGATCTACGTCTATCGCCCCTACAGTTATTTCGGATCGCTGGTGCGCCCGCCGGTGACTTGCGGCGAAGAGACCGCGCGCATCGGACCGGGCGGCTATCATGCTTTCGTGGTGCCGCAGGGCAAGGTTCTATGCAGCGTCGAAACCGAAACCGCCGACGAGATCGAGATTCCCGCGGACCCGCGCGTCCATTACGTCCGCGAAGAAATCGGATGGGGCGCGATGATTGGCCATCCGCATCTCAACCCCATCGACGACGATGTCGCGCAAGCAGAGATTCAAAGCTGCTGCGTGGAACAGCCCGCGGTGGACCTTCCTCCGCCTCATTAAGCTGGTATCTTCAAAGACGTGAGGTCCTTTAGCATCTTCAATACCCTCAGCCGCAGCGTCGAGGAGTTCACTCCGCAGCATCCGCCCGAGGTCAGCATGTATTCATGCGGTCCGACGGTCTACCTGCCGCCCCACCTGGGCAACATGCGCGCGTATCTTTTCGTCGATACCCTCAAGCGCGCGCTCAAGTTCAACGGCTATCGCGTGCGGCACGTGATGAACGTCACCGACGTCGGCCACATGACCGACGATGCCGACGACGGCGAGGACAAGATCGAGAAGTCCGCGCGGGCCGAGAAGAAAACGCCGCTTGAGATCGCGGATCACTATCTCGGCCTGTTCCTGCGCGACATGGATCTGCTGAAGATTCAGCGCCCCGAGGTGCTCAGCCGCGCGACCGATCACGTCGCCGAGATGATCGCGCTCACCGGCCGCATCATCGAACACGGCTATGCCTACGTGACCGCGAGTGGCGTCTACTTCAACGTCGAGAAATGGCGCGGCCCGACCGGCATGGGACGCTTGTCGCGTCAGAGCCTCGAGGAGCAGGCCTCGGCGCAGCGCCTCGAACATTCGACCGACAAAAAAAGTCCCCACGACTTCGCGCTCTGGGTGACCGGCAAGCCCGGCCATCTGATGCAATGGGACAGCCCCTGGGGACGCGGCTATCCCGGCTGGCACATCGAGTGTTCCGCGATGGCGATGCAGTACCTGGGCGAGACCATCGATCTTCATACCGGCGGTACCGATCACATCCCGGTCCATCATGAGAACGAGATCGCGCAATCGGAAAGCGCGACCGGCCATCCGTTCGTGCGCTACTTTGTCCACAATGCGTTTCTGGTCGAGCGCGCCGGCACCAAGATCAGCAAGAGCGCGGGAAGGTTCCCGGTGCTCGATGACATTATCGGCGCGGGACTGAATCCGCTGGCGTTCCGGCTGCTGTGCTTCGGCGCGAAATATCGCTCCGAGCTGGTGCTGAGCGATGGCATCCAGTCGGCGCAGAAGAACTACGACTACATCGCCGAGTTCGTGCGCGGGGTGCCCGATGAGGCCGCCAAGGCCGCCGCGGATTCCCCATGGGCAAATGACTATCGCGAGCGTTTCGGCGACGCCATCAACAATGACCTCAACACCGCGCAGGCGCTCGCGGTGTTCCTCGATCTGATCGGCGAGGCGTACCGGCGCAGTGACCATCGCATCTGGAATACGCTGCGCGTGCTCGATGCGGTGGTCGGCCTCGATATCGATGCGATCCGCGACACCTCGCAGGCCTCGCGCAAGGCCGAGTTCCCGCCCGCGATCGCCAAGCTCATCGAGGATCGAGCGACGGCGCGGCGCGACAAGAACTTCAAACGCTCTGACGAGCTCCGCAAGGAACTCGAAGAGCACGGCTACGATGTGCGCGATACCCGCGAGGGTTCCAGCTACGTCCCCCGCGCGAGCTGATCCGGATCGGAAGTCCGCTCAGGAGCTACGCGGGCTCGCGGCCGAGGGTCACGCTCTCGGGAACTCCGGGAGTGGCAACATCAGGTCGGCCGTTCCCGGAACTGAAGACGCGGTTAACATCGCCCGGCCGAGGAGCCGATGAAATTCGACCTTGCCGTCAGGAACATCGATGGACGAATTCGCGCCCAGGCTGGATCGAGCCTTCTCGTTCGCGTTGTCGACTATGTGTCGATCAGCTGCGCTTTTACCCGGTACTTTGCTAGTCACTTGTGGATTCAACATGACTCTCGGATTGGCGTGGCGAGCACCGAACAGCTAGACAGGTGGTCATGAAAATAGAGCGGGCCGCCCGTGGCGCACGGTTCGCGCCAATCGATCACGCGACGACCGCCACCAGTCAGCAACGGATGACGCCAGTTAGTTGTTGGTCTCGCTTGCGTAAAAACGGCAAATTGTCTGAAGTGGTTACGCCAGTAAGCACGTCGTCGCTGATGGCGCGCACCGAGATCGAGCGGCTGGCCATCGGCGCCGTCCTCTTTGCGCTAGCATTCAGTTATCCGTTGATTGGTCACCTGAGCACGGCTGGCCTCGATGCGGACTGGCATCAGACGCTGGGCATGGCATGGGGCGTCTGGAACAACGTCGTGAACCTGCATCGTTTTCCGCTCACGATCGATTGGCCCTGCACGGGCTTTCCGCTCTTCGCGCATCCCGAGTCGCGGACGCTAACGCCACTTATCTTGCTGCATTTGCTTTTTGGCCCAGTCGTCGGCGCACATCTCGAAGTTATCGCGCACATCGCGCTCG
>Ga0210398_10001137_pt1 | contig 28548 bp, 24 predicted proteins | sample IncBWC4OmetaG_FD_161047 | JGI IMG/M metagenome (GOLD analysis project Ga0210398, IMG submission 161047) | Forest soil microbial communities from Barre Woods Harvard Forest LTER site, Petersham, Massachusetts, United States - Inc-BW-C-4-O | ecosystem: Environmental > Terrestrial > Soil >... | reverse complement strand
CTGGAGCGGCCTCGCAGGAGCGGCCGGAGCAAAGCGAGGAGGAGCGTGAGGAGAACTGCCGCTATAATTACGGCGGCGATAAGCACGTGCCGCGCCGGCGCTTGAAGTGCGATGGGCAAGGAACCCGGGAGCAGAATCAGGCCCAGCGACACTAGTGTTAGTTGCGCAGCAACGTCGAGAAAACGGTCGGCGACATTTCCTGTGATTACTGCGGCGGGGCGCGGGCTGTGGGAAATGCCGACGGCGAGGCGCGCAACGTCGCCGCCGATGATCGAAGGAAGAAACAACGCTCCAAAAAGGCCGCTGGTGTAGCACTGCGCGCTAACGGCGAAATTCAGTTTTGCGCCCGCGGCATTGACGACCGTGTGCCACTTGGTGATGCCTCCCGTCAGGGCAACAAGGTAGATCAGCAGGACGGCGATAAACCGCGTGAGTGGAATGCGAGACAGCGCGGTCCGCAGCGGCGCGATGGGAAGAAAATGCAATAGAAGCCCGAGGATCAAGAGTGCCGCGGCCCAGCGCGCCAGAAGAAAAATCCAGCCGCGGCTGGATTTTTGCGATGGACTGGGGGCGTTCATCCTCGGAATGGTGATTTCCGCGCGGAAGGATCAGGCAACAAAGACTTCGTTGATCTTTTCCGCCAGGACAAAATCATAGTCGCTGATGCCCTTCACGCTGTGAGTGGTCAGGTCGATCACGACTTTGTTCCAAACGTTAAACCATTCGGGGTGATGATTCATGGCTTCCGCGACCAGCGCCACGCGCGTCATGTTGCCGAACGCCGCGACGAAATCCTTGCATGCAAATTCTTTATGCAGTTTGCCGTTGACCACACTCCAACCCTTGGCCTTGGGAAGCAGCACGTTGATTTCGGTGTCGCTGAGTTTTTTTGCCGGCATGGCAGTTCCCTCCGAGATTCGCTGAGGTTCGTACGAGCCATTATGCGGCGCATTCTCCGCGCCAGCAAGAATTCGGGGTTCGAAAGTGACGGCTTGCCTCGAGTGAATCCGAATCGCCCCCGTGCGGGCCAGCGTGGGCTGAACTTCGCTGCGGTTGGTCGTTGAACGTCGTGTGAAATTCCATTATCGTAGGAGTTTCCTTTGCAGCGAAAATGCGAGTGTGTGCGCTTGCCGCGCAAAGAGACGGGGAGCAACGTGAAGAAAAAGATTCGCGTGATCCAGTATGGTGTCGGCCCGATTGGGGCGTCCATCGCGCGCTTGATGCGGGAGAAGCAGGCCATTGAAATCATCGGCGCGATTGACACGGACCCGGCGAAAGTAGGGCGCGACCTGGGCGAAGTGGTCGGCGCCAAGGACGCACCCTGGGGCGTAAAGGTTTCCCCGGACGCCAAGGAAGTGTTGGAGCAGGCGGCGGACGTGGTCATCCATTCGACGTCGTCGTTTCTCCCGAAGGTGATGGACCAGTTGCTGCTCTGCCTGGAAGCGGAGTCCTGCATCGTTTCGACGTGCGAGGAATTGTCGTATCCGTTCCGCACGCATCCGGAACTGGCGACAAAGCTGGATACTGCGGCGAAGGAATGGGGCGTGGCGCTGGTGGGCACGGGCGTAAACCCTGGCTTTGTGATGGACAAACTAGTGGTTACGCTGGCGGCGGTTTCGCAGCGCATCGAACATGCCAAGGCGCTGCGGATTGTTGACGCATCCAAGCGGCGGCTGCCGCTGCAAAAGAAAATCGGCGCGGGAATGTCCGTCGAGGAATTTCGCGCACAGGTGAAAGCGGGCGTGATCAAACACGTCGGGTTGCCGGAATCCGTGGCGATGGTGGCGGACAGTTTGAACCTGCCCGTGGAAGAAATCACCGAAACAATTGAACCGAGGATCGCCGGCGAGCGCGTGCAGACCGAATATCTGGCTGTGGAGGCTGGGCAGGCATCGGGCGTACACCAGATCGCGCGAGGCGTTTCGAAAGAAGGCAGGGAACTGGTGTACCTGGAGCTGCAGATGTACGTCGGCGCGAAAGATCCCGCGGACACGATTTCGCTGACCGGTCATCCGAGCATCAGCTTGACGATCCCCGGCGGGACGCATGGCGACATCGCCACGGCTGCGGTCGTGGTGAATTCGATTCCGGCGATCCTCGACGCAGCGGCGGGACTGCGCACTTCGCGCGATCTTCCGCTCGGCTTTTTCTCGCCAAATGCGAGGCCGTAGAAACGCAATGTCGTAAAGATGTGATGACATAAAGGACCGCGGCCGCCTCAGGGCGCGGTTTCGTTCGAAAGCGGGCTTCTGGAGAAATGGGAAAGTTCAGCTATTAACCAGGAATCCGCGCATCCTCTTGGCGTTGCCGTCGCGTTGTGCTCTCCTATAGATGACACCATGAGACGCGCTATCCACCGTTGGCTGACTCTTTGCTTCGTTACTTCGTCGCTTCTTTGTTTCATTCCTTCTCGCTCGGCTGCACAGGATTCCGATCAGCCGACGATTCGCTTTGTCCGCAATCCTGATCCCGCGCCGGACTTTGAACTTACGGGCTTGGATGGCAAGCCCGTTACCCTGGCCGAATCCAAAGGCAAAGTCGTTCTTCTGAATTTCTGGGCCACCTGGTGCGGACCGTGCCGCGCCGAAATCCCCGACCTCATCGAGCTTCAAAATAAATACAAGGATCACCTGCAGATCCTCGGCCTGGTGGTGGATGACGACGACCAGGACGAGATCAAAAAGTTCGTCGATAAATTCAAAATCAACTATCCAGTCGCTCTGGCCACGGATGATATCCGCATCCAGTATGGCGGAATCGCGGCTCTCCCGACTTTGTTCATGCTCGATTCCGAGGGCCGGGTGGTTCAAAAACACGAAGGCCTCCGCGATCCGGTTCTCTATGAAGCGGAAATTCGTTCGCTTCTCGGTTTGCCCATCGGCAACGTCAAGGTGGAAACCTTTGAAGATACCGGCGAGATTTTCCTCAAGCACGCCGACCGCGCCAGCGAGCTCCCCGGCGTTGACCTATCCAAGCTAACGCCCGTACAAAAGACCGTCGTGCTCCACAAGTTCAACGCGGAAACCTGCACTTGCGGCTGCGCCTACACCCTCGCGCAATGCCGCATCTACGACCGCGGCTGCAAGATCAGCCAGGCCGCCACCGCCAAAATTATTGCAACTGTCTCGGCGCCTCCATCGGGAGCGCCGGCCAAGCCCGCACAAAAACAGAAATAAGCAAGGCCCGCCGAAACGCGGCTAAGTACGCAGTAAACGGTTGCGCAATTTTTGTACAGCTTCTGGCTCAACTTGTTCCTGGCCTGATATTCTCTTTGCGGTCGATGCCCACTCTCCCGAAAATCCTATTCATTGCCGGTCTCCTTCTTTCCTTCAGCGGATTTATCTCTCCGCCGCTCGCGCTCACTCTCGGGATTTTCTTTGGCCTCAGTTTCCCGCATCCCTACATCAACGAGAGCCGGGGAATCGCGCGCACACTTCTGCAAGGCTCCGTCGTGGCCCTTGGCTTCGGTATGAACCTGCACGAAGTCCTGAAAGCGGGGCGCAGCGGCTTTCTTTATACCGCGCTCGGAATCACTTTCGCGCTTCTCTTGGGACTGGCGATCGGAAAGCTCCTGCGAGTCCGTGGCAATTCTTCGTTTCTGATTACTGCCGGCACGGCGATTTGCGGTGGTAGCGCTATCGCTGCCGTCGGACCCATTTTGCAAGCCAATGAAGAAGAGATGGCGGTCTCGCTCGGGACCGTTTTCATTTTGAACTCCGTGGCGCTGCTGATTTTTCCTGCCATCGGAGGCGCGCTGCATCTCTCGCAAACTCAGTTTGGCCTGTGGGCCGCGCTCGCGATTCATGACACCAGTTCCGTCGTCGGTGCCACCGCGAAGTACGGCACGCAGGCTTTGGTCATCGGCACTACTGTCAAACTCGCTCGGGCCTTGTGGATCGTCCCACTGGCGCTTGCCACCGCGGCCATCAAGCACAACCGCTCTCGCATTCAATTCCCGTGGTTCATCCTTTTCTTCTTACTCGCCGCGGTTATCAACACCTACGTATCTGCCTTCTCGCGCGTCACCCCATCGCTCTTCACGCTGGGCCGGCTCGGGCTCACCGCAACGCTGTTCCTCATTGGCAGCGGCATCTCGCGCTCCACTCTGAAAGAAGTGGGCTGGCGCCCGCTGCTTCAAGGCGTGCTTCTCTGGCTGGCTGTGGGGCTCACCTCCCTGTATTTCATTCGAACGGGCTTCATTTCGTTTTAGCTTGGTGTGCATCGTTGCCGGTTGTGCGGGCCCCGCTTGCCGAACTGCATTTTGGGGATTACACTCGCGCGGCATACCGAGGATGTCATTCGAATGGAGGCAGATCATGAATCGTCGCATCGGTTTCCTGGTGGTGATCCTGGCGGTGGCCGGAATTCTAACCGTGCATGGCGCGTTTTCGCAGGTTACGATTCAACCCGCGAGAAAGGTCATCAAGCTACAAGGTGGACCCGTGGAGGCGCTCTTTAGTGATGGAATCCTCTCGGGGAACACACTGTATTTGGCGGGACGAATCGGTCTGGATCCTAAGACGGGGAAACCGCCAGAGAAAATTGAGGACGAGATCAAGCTTTTGCTGGACAGCGAGAAGGACGTGCTGGCTGCGGCAGGCATGACCATGGACGATCTGGTCTACGTGCAGATCGCGTGCACAGACTTGTCGCTCTTCGACAAATTCAATCCTATTTACAAGACTTACTTCACGACCAAGGACTATCCAGCCCGGGAATTCATCGGCGCCGGGTCGCTTCTGCGCGGCGGACATTTCGAATTGCAAGCGATCGCGGTGAAGAGGTAAAGAATCCGGCTCGATCGATCCGCCGGCAGTCGTAATGTCATTCCTCGCGACGAAGCGGTCCGCCACGAGCGGCAATATCTAGAGGCGCGTGCAGTACGAGCAGGCTTCGCAGCACTTCACACTGATGGGTGAGAAGGCGCGGGCGTTTCTCGAGAAGACCTACATCCAAGAACGTTTGCACGGACGAGCCGTCTGGGCCGGTGGACACCAAGATTCTAGAACCGCTCGTGCACCTGGATCCTTGGTAGCCCTGGCCCATGGGGGCTGCGCGTCGACCATTTCGTCGAAACTGGAAACTAAGCTCGGGTTGGACGTGTAACAAATGGGCAAGTCGTCAGAACAGCCCGATAATATGCCCTTATTTGGTCACTATTATTTAGACCATACGCAGTCTATTGACCATATACAGTCACACAAAGCCTTGCCTTCATCCCTCAATATCTTGCTAAAGCTCTATTTTACTTATGCTTACGGATTAATGGAATTTCACATCGGATGGTGATGGTCATGCATATACAAGCGGCAAGCGGGGCGGAGTCAATGCTAAGAGTAACTACTGATAAAAAACGTGGGAAGACGGTCCTAAGTGTAGAGGGTCGTCTGGCGGGGCCGTGGGTAGCGGCACTCGAGCAGTGCTGGCGCGAGCTTCGCACCTCCTCACCGCAGGAAAAATTCCACGTAAATCTTTGCGGCGTGAGTTTTATTGATGCCGCCGGAAAGGTCTTGCTGAAAGAAATTCACAGCCAAGGCGGACAACTGATCGCCGAGGGATGCCTCAATCAAGCGATTGTGCAGGAAATCGTGGGTAGCGAAGGTGCTGGCAATGCGGGGAAAGGGCGCAAGGGCTCGCATATCATTTTTTATATCGCGCTGTTCAGTCTGCTAGTCAGCCTGTTACTCAGGCCGTCGCTGACCGAAGCGCAATCCACTGGCAAACAAAATTCGTTGCCTGGAAACGCTCCCGCAGAGCTGCTGCGACTGACTCTGGACCAGGCCGTTGCCTTGGCGCTGAAACAGAACCCTACCGCGCAAATCGCGATCTTGCAGGCCGCGCAGAGCGAACAGGACAAAAACATCGCGCGCGCCGACTTACTGCCGCAAGTAAACGCCAAGATTTCCGATGAAGCGCAGAAAGTGAACTTGCTCGCGGAGTTTGGAGGAAGGAGTCCATTCCCCGGATTTCCAAAGACGATTGGACCGTACCAAGTTTTCTCCGCTGGCCCGACGGTTGGCGCGACGATCTTTGATTTGACGCTGTGGCGGAGGTATCAGGCCGCTCAAAGCACCGTAGGCGCGAGCAAGGCCACCAGCCTTTCGACGCGCGAGCAGGTCATTCTCCTGGTGGTTTCGCAATACATCGGGACCTTGCGCGCGATGGCCAATGTGGAAGCCTCGCAATCGCGCGTGGACCTCGCCCAGGCGTTGTATGACCAGGCCGCCGATTTGCAGAAGGAAGGCGTGGGGACGGGAATTGATACATTGCGCGCCAACGTGGAGTTGCAAAACGAAAAGCAGCGGCTGATCGAAGCGCAAAACGACCGGGAGACCTCGCTGTTCGGTTTGAGCAAGCTGCTGAATCTGGATCCGCGGCAGCGCATCGAATTGGGGGATTCACTGAGCTTCTTCGACACGCCCCAGCCGGAAGTCGAGCCCAGCATCGAAGCCGCTCTTGCCGAAAGGCAGGAATGGAAGTCGCTGGAATCGCAAATCAAGTCCGCGGAATTTCAGAAAAAAGCCTCGCAGGATTCTCGGCTCCCGTCCGTCCGATTCGATGGCGATTTTGCGTATGTGGGCACGTCCGGGAACACCACGCTGCCAACCTACACGTACGAAGCCAGCGTGGATTTGCCGCTCTTTACCGGGGGACGGATTCACGCGGAGGTTGTTCGCGCGGATTTGCAGATTCGAGCTCTGGAGCAGCAGAAAGAGGATTTGCGCAACCAGATCGCGCTGGACGTGAAGACCGCGCTGCTCAACCTGAGTTCGGCGCGAAGCGAAGTGCAAGTGGCGAACCTGGGGGTGCAGCTTTCGAGGGAAGAAGTAGACCAGGCGCGCGATCGTTTTAAGGCCGGGGTGGCCAACAACATCGAAGTGATCCAGGCGCAGGATTCGCTGTCGCGCGCCAACGACAACCAGATTGCCGCCCTGTATCGCTTCAATCAGGCGCGGGCCGACCTGGCGCGGTCGGTCGGACAGATGGAAAAAGTGTACTCGAAGTGACCACGAGGGAATGATGAGCATTGAGATCGAAGTCGGATTAGAAAATGCCACTAAGGTGCCGCCAGTTACGGATACGGAAGAGCTGTCCCTGGAAGAATCGCCAAAGGGGCTGGCAAATCCCAAAGTAAGGCGGCTGTTGATCGCGGGCGGAGCCGTGGTGCTCGCTGGCATCGTTGCGCTCTTCGCTTACTACTTCAACCGCGAATCCACGGACGACGCGCAGGTGGACGGTCACATTACGCCGCTGGCTTCGAAAGTCTACGGGCGGGTGGCGCAAGTTCTGGTGGACGACAACCAGGCGGTGAAGGCAGGCCAAGTACTCGTGAAGATTGACCCGCGCGACTATCAGGCGGCGCTCGATCAAGCGAAGGCGTCGCTTGCGCTGGCGGAAAGCGAAGCGCGCTCCGCGGGAGTGGACGTGCCGCGGACGCGGGAAAACGTGGCGAGCGGAAGCTCGAGCGCCGACGCTGGATTGCTGGGAGCCATCGCGGACTTGGCCCGCGCACAGGCCACCTACGAACAAGCGCAGACGGCGGATTTGGCATGGGCGCAGGCAAACATCGAGAAGAGCCGCGCGAACGCGGAGCTGGCGAAGGACGATCTCGCGCGTTACAAGCCGCTGATGGAGAAAGGTGAAATTTCCAAACAGCAGTACGACGCAGCGCAAGCGAATGCCGATGCTACCGCGAGCGCGCTGAAAGCCGACCAGGAAAAACTGGAGCAGGCAAAGCGCAACGTGGAAGTTTCCAAAGCGCAGCGCGATTCCGCAAAAGCGAAAGTGGAGCAAGCCCAAGCGGGAGTGGCGTCGGCGCAGGCGGACATCAAGCAGGTCAGCATGAAAACCGCGGACGCGCAGGCGAAACTCGCAAAAGTGGAGCAAGCGCGCGCGGCGCTGGATGCGGCGCAATTGAATTTGAGCTACACCGAAATCACCGCGCCCGTGGACGGCGTGGCTACGCACAAGCAGGTCGAAGTCGGCCAGATCGTGCAAGCGGGACAAGGTCTGCTGGTAGTTGTGCCTCTGCAAGACGTCTGGGTGACGGCAAATTTCAAAGAGACGCAGCTGAAAAAGATGCGGCCCGGCCAAAAGGCCGAAGTGAGAGTGGACACCTACGGAAAAACCTTCAGCGGGCATGTGGACTCGATCGCTGGCGCGACCGGCTCGGTGCTGAGCCTGCTCCCTCCGGAAAACGCCACGGGGAACTACGTGAAAGTCGTTCAGCGCATCCCCGTGAAAATCGTGCTGGATCCAATTTCTGCCGACAAAGCGGTTTTGCGTCCGGGGATGAACGTAGACGCGACCGTAGTTACGAAATGACGAATTACGAAATAACGCGGAATAAAGATACGGATTGCGCGGGTAGTACGTAGAAACAGCAGAGCCAGAGTTTCGAACACGATGCGAGAGCGAATTCTATCGAAGCTGCGGATGCCGGACGGGTCGATCAACCCTTGGGTGATCGCCGTGACCGTGACGCTCGCGACCTTCATGGAAGTGCTGGACACCTCCATCGCCAACGTCGCGCTCCCGCACATCTCCGGCAGCTTATCGGCGGGCGCGGACGAATCCACCTGGGTGCTGACGTCGTATCTGGTTTCGAACGCCATCGTCCTCCCGCTCTCGGGCTGGTTTTCCGGCCTGATCGGGCGCAAGCGCTTTTACATGTCCTGCGTCGCGATCTTCACCGTGAGCTCGTTTTTGTGCGGGCTGGCACCAAGCCTCGGCGTGCTGGTGATTTTCCGCATTTTGCAAGGCGTCGGCGGCGGCGGCTTGCAGCCCAGCGAGCAAGCTATTCTGAACGACACGTTCCCTTTGGAGAAGCGTGGCATGGCATTTGCTGTATATGGTCTGGCCGTCGTCGTAGCGCCAACGATTGGGCCGTGGCTCGGCGGCTGGATTACGGACAATTTTTCCTGGAGATGGATTTTTTACATCAACGTGCCGGTCGGAATTATTTCGCTGATTCTCACGAACTTTTTGGTCAGCGATCCGCCCTATATGAAAAAGGCGAATCTGAAAGCGGGATTCCGCATCGACTATATCGGCATCGGCTTGATCAGCTTGGGCCTCGGCAGCATGCAGATCATTCTGGACAAAGGCCAGCGCGACGACTGGCTGTCCTCGGGTTTCATCCGAATATTCTTTGCCCTGATGATCGTTGGAATCATCGGCGGAATCCTCTGGGAATTGCGCCAGAAGGAACCAGTCGTTGATCTGAAAATGTTGAAGGACCGCAACTTTGCCATCTCCACGATGACCATGTTCTTCCTCGGCTTCGTGCTGTACTCGACCACCGTGCTGATCCCGCAGATGCTGCAAGAGTTGCTGGGATATACGGCGCAGCTTGCCGGAATGGCACTCTCGCCCGGCGGCGCGGTGATCATGTGCATGATGCCGGTCGTGGGAATTCTCGTGTCAAAGGTGGACACGCGAATTCTCATCACCTTCGGCTGCATCGTCTCGGCTTCGGCGCTGTTTGTGATGGCGGGATGGGACCTCGGCCTGGATTACGGCCACGCCGTACGCGCGCGCATGCTGCAGAGCTTCGGGCTGGCGTTTTTGTTCATCCCCATCAACGTGGCGGCCTTCGCGTACGTGCCGAAGGAAAAAACCAATATGGGCACGGGGATCATCAACCTGGCGCGAAACATCGGCGCGAGCGTGGGAATTGCCACGGTGACGACCATGCTGGACCGCCGCGCGCAGTTTCACCAAACGCGGCTGACGGAGAGGGTCAACGACTACAGCGCGGCGTATCACAGCACGATGAATGGCCTGCAAACGAAGCTGGTCGCGGCAGGCTCGACCGCGGCGCACGCCACCGCGCAAGCGCACGGAATGATTTACAACACGATTCAGCGGCAAGCGCTGATGCTGGCGTTTATCGACAATTTCAAGATGCTCGGCGTCGTCTTCCTGGGGGTGATCCCAGTTTTGTTGATGATGAAGAAGCCGAAAGCGCGAGCCGGCGGAGTGCCGGTGCACTAAGAGGAAAAGAGCTTCTGCACTCTCGAAGCGATGAAAAAGTTTTGTTTCGATTGGGGGGAAATACAATGGCAACACAAGTGGCAGTGGGTACGCAGCTCAACGAACAGACCCTGATCCGCGCCGGTCAACGGGGCGATCAGCAAGCGGTGGAAGCTCTTTTCCGCCGTTACCAGCGGCCGTTGTTTCAGACCGCTCTGCGGGTGCTTGGAAATACGGAAGATGCAGAGGACGCGCTGCAGGACGGCATGCTCTCGGCGTACCGTAATTTGAAGCGCTTCGAAGGGCGTTCGCAGTTTTCAACCTGGCTGACGCGCATCGTCATCAACGCCGCGCTCATGCGGCGGCGTAGCGCGAAGGCCCGCCCGGCGGTTTCGCTGGACGAGACGCCGCGCGAAGACGAGTTGCCGGCAGCGGAACGCTTCGCCGATGATGGCCCGAACCCGGAGCAGGTGTTCGAGAGCACGGAGATTCGCGAGATGATCAGCGAAAATCTCGACGAGCTTTCGCCGCTCCTCCGCACCGCCTTCGTCCTGCGCGAAGTGCAGGGATTCTCCACTGGTGAAGCCGCGAAAAAACTCGGTGTCACGGAAAACACGCTGAAGGCACGCCTGTGGCGCGCGCGTCATCAGCTCGCCGAGCGCCTCGGCCGCCGTCTGCGCCGCATGAAGGACGACATGGCAGGCACCATGGGCGACCCCGAATGCAGCTACTGCTGATGACCTCAGAAGAGAAGCAATGAACTAAAGAGGTAACGAATAAAGGCCGGCGCAATCGCCGGCCTTTTTATTTTTGCGATGAATCCTGTTTCGCGACCAGGTAGAAGCCAAGAATGCGAAGAAAATTCGTGGCCTGACGGACTTCTCCGAAGGCGGCATGGAGCTGGTCCGGCGATTCGGCCAGGAGATCAAGAAAGAATTGGTAGACCCAGGGACTGCCGTGAATCGGGCGACTTTCGATTTTCATCAGATTGATGCTGTGGCGTGCAAAGGGCTCTAGCGCGGCGAGAAGCGCGCCGGGCTTGTGTGCAAGACGAAGTGCGATGGACATTTTTAAAAGCGAGCCGGCAGCAAATTTTTCCATTTGCCTTAGGCTGAGCTCGGCCATCAAGTCCGACACGGCAGGGGTAACAAAGCGAGGTGAGTTCCCCTTTTCGTCAGACTCTTCGCGAACCACGGGGATGAGCAGGACAAAACGAGTAAAGTTTTCGGCATTGTCTTGGATGGATTCGGCCAGAATCGCGCCCCCATAGTGAACCGCTGCTCGGCGGCCAGCAATGCCCGCCGCCGATTTGTCGCCACGAACGATGACGTCGCGCACGCTGCCTGCGGTGTCCTCGGCAGGGACGCGCTTTAGACTTGGATGGGCGAGAAAGAACTTCTCACACTGGGCGAGCGCCATTGGATGCGAAGCGACCGAACGAATGTCCGCGAAGGAGCTCCCCGAGCAGCCGATGAGGTGATGTTCGATGGGAAGAATCGTTTCCGCGACGATTCCCAGGTTGCTCTCAAGCAGGAGATCGTAAACGCGCACCACAGAGCCTGCGAGCGAATTTTCCACCGGCGCCAAAAGAGCGTCGGCGGCGCCCTCCGGAACGGCCCGGAACGCGGCATCAAACGTTGCGCGAGGCACCGTAGTGATGGCTTCTCCGAGAAGCTGAATCGCAGCGGCTTCGCTAAAAGCTCCGGGCTCACCTTGAAAAACCACTCGCATCGTTTTCCGATTGGGTGTGCTCATACGCAGGCGTTATCTTGCAATAAGCGACGCAAAACAAAAAGCGGAGTTTCGTCGTGACGCGAATGAGGATTTGGCGTCACGCCTTGAGCACACCTGTACCGCTTTCCCCCAAGCTCCTGCCTCCATTCATGTTCGAATAACAAGGACGCCTTGTAAAACGAGTGAGCCAAGCGCGACTCCAAATCCATGAAGATCCCACTGCCCGCAAAGATCCTTCTGACCGTCATCCTCGTCGGCGGTGCGATCCTGCTGGTCACCAACGCCTATTTCGCCGGAACGGCGATGCCCTTCGCCTTCTTCATGCTCACGCTGGCCAGCGTGATTCTGGTCCTCTTCCGCGTCGGGCGCTCCTGGCTGGACCTGGTTTTTCTGACCGTGGCGGCCGCGCTCCTCGCGATCATCAGCGCGTGGCATTTTCATTACCAGCCCAATTGGGAGAGCTGCGTTTCGTTCCTGGGCCTCGGCAGTCTTCTTGTATTGGGGATTCGCGCCGTGTGGCCCGAAGGAGAAAAACAAAAACTTCTGGCGCTGGCCTTCGCACCTTCATTTTTGTTCGCAGCCTTCATGGTTTTCGCCGGCGTTGTTCTCGACCGCACCCAGATCTGGCATCCCAAAACGCTCGACTTGTACCTTTTTTCATTTGACGCCAGCCTTCACCTCCAATTCGCCTTCCTCCTGGGGCAGGCCTACGCCATGTGGCCGTGGTTCAAAGTCATTGGCCTGGCCCTGTACATCGCGCTGCCGATTCCCATCGCCATGGTGTACGCGGGCCAGCTGCTGCGCGGCAAAGCGGAAGCGTTTCCGGGAATGACGGCGTTCCTGATCACAGGCCCCATCGGCATGCTCTTCTACAATCTTTTCCCCGCCCTGGGACCCGTCCACATTTTTCAGCAGGGTTTTCCCTGGCATCCGCTCACGACGGCCGAAGCGTCTCATCTCTTGCTCGAACCCATCGCCGTGAAGGGCGTGCAAAACGCCATTCCCTCGCTGCACATGTCCTGGGTCTTGCTGGCGTGGTGGTATTCCCGCGGGCTATCCGCCGTGGAGCGCGGCATCGCGCTGACGTTCGTCGTGTTCACGGCGTTCGCCACACTCGGCACCGGCGAGCACTACTTCATCGATCTGGTCGTCGCGTATCCCTTCAGCGTGATGATTCAATCCCTCTGCGCCTTTTCCTTGCGCTGGAACCAGCGCGAACGAGTCACCTCCGCGCTGTACGGGCTTTTGACGACACTGCTGTGGTTCATGGCGCTGCGTTACGCACCGAAGCTTTTCTGGACCTCTCCGCTTCTGCCATGGACGCTCTGCATAGTCACAGTCGCCTCAGCTCTCTTCTTGCATCGACGGCTGGAAGCAGCCGCAGATGCCGTTGCCCGACAGCCCAGCCAATCGCCCGCCGAAATGGCTGTTGCGCTCTCCTGACTCGAAACTCTACTGTTTCAATGCAGTGCAGCGCGATGGCCCCTCAGTTCAGAGTGCGTTTGCACTTCCGCGAGCGGTATAATCCCCGCGCAACAAGAGAGGCCCAGCCATGAATAGACCCGAACCTGCTGAATATGCCGATTTCTACGGCACGTACGTATCGAAGGTTCCGGGGACCGATGTCCTGGGCGTGCTGGAATCCCAGCGCTTGCAAATGCTCCATCTATTTTCCGGACGCAGCGAGCGAGACGGCAGTTTTCGTTATGCTCCGGGAAAATGGACGGTGAAGGAAGTCCTCGGTCACATCACGGACACCGAGCGCATCTTTACCTACCGGGCGCTGCGAATCGCGCGCGGCGATCAGACGCCGCTTCCCGGATTCGAACAGGACGATTTCGTACGCAACGGTGGATTCGGCGAACGAACGCTTGCGGACTTAGCGGAGGAATTTGCCGCCGTGCGAAACGCCAGTCTCACACTTTTCCGTTCTTTTCCGAAAGAGGCCTGGTCGCGGCGCGGCGTCGCCAGCCAGAAGGCAGTCACGGTGCGCGCGCTGGCATTCATCACCGCCGGCCATCAGATCCACCACCGCCTCATTTTGGAAGAGCGCTACTTTCCCGCCATTCCCCGGGCCTGATTCGAAACGTCAAGTCAGGGCCGGATGCGCGAGTGGTCCACATAGACGCGCTGGTAGACTGACTCCTGGCCGTCATCCTCAGTTTGCGGCTTGACCGGAATCTTTGCGACGAACTCAGGCTTGGGCCGCGAGGTAGCACGACGCGACTGCCTTGCGGCTTCCTTGCTGGCTCTACTTTCCGGCTTGAGGAGATAGAAGAGCAGAATGGTCGCCAGCGCGATGATGAACGCAGCGGCGATCAGCGTCACCGCTTGCGCCGCCACCGGATTCGCAAAGGCGTCATCCAGAATGTAAAAACCGGCGCACAGGAAGGTCACCGCAAGGAAACTGACCAATCCTCCGAAGGTGCGCGCGAGTCCTCCGCGGACCGCCAGCGATTTGGAAGGATACAAGTCCCAACGATGGTGGTGCATTCGGGTAGACATCTCTCAGTCCTCCCGAATCCCGCCGCGCGTCATCGCTGGCTCCGGAACGCTCAGAAAATCGAGGCAGCGAAAAACGGGCGGCGCGTATGGTTTTTTCATCACGCTGCCGCACGTGCAGCGCGGGTTGCTTCCTCCTGCTTCACCGCTGGTTTCCACCAAGACGGTGCATTGGCACGCTGGATTCATGCATTGCCAGCGTTCTCCGGATTTCATGCGCATGGCCCCGGTACCTCCCTTCGCCGAGCGGCTGGGGAACCGCAAAGGCATTTCAGGTGGGCCCTTGATATGAGGAGTGCGACTGTATCTATCAGTAAAATTAAAAGCAAGAATTATTTTGACGGTTACTATAGCCGCATCATCAGTACGCGGCCAGTACCAGGAGGGTACGCCGCGCGTGCTCCCCACCGGCGCGGGCAAACCAAATCCTCTTTGCCGCCGCGACACCCGCGTTTTCCGCGTGGCGCCGGCGACTCTGTCATCCGCTGCTTCTCGCTCGCAGACTTCAATCGCGCCCAGGGGATAGGATGTGAGTAGGCTCTTCCACCTCCCGGTCGAGGTTGCTACCGGGACGGGTGGCTGTTAAAATTTGTTGTTTGCCGGGATGCAGCCGTCTGCGCTGTACGCGCGGGCGGCTTTTTCTCCGTATGGAATGGCGTTTGGTCTGGCAACAACGAACGCCCCATTTCTTGGCCTGAACCCCTCGCGATTGCCTCGAGTGCGACACGGGTGCGATAGCATCCGGTTTACCGGTTCGGGTCGTCGGTCCTGGCACCTGCGGAAGGGAGACTGCGCGTGGCAAAGTACGACGTTGCAATTGTCGGAAGTGGGCCGGGCGGATACGTCGCCGCGATTCGCGCGGGCGAACTGGGCCTGAAAACCGTGGTCATCGAGAAAGACCCTTATCTCGGCGGAACCTGTCTGCACGTCGGCTGCATTCCCACCAAAGTGCTCCTGCATCACGCCGAAGTCTATGATCATTTCAAAAATGGGGAGGAATTGGGCTTCGAAGTCAGCGGTCTGAAGATCAACTGGGCCAATATTCTGGCGCGCAAGGACAAAATCGTCAAGAAACACGCCAAAGGCATCGAGTTCCTTTTCAAGAAAAATAAAGTGGAATGGGTCCAGGGCTGGGGACGGTATGAAGCGCCGGGCAAAGTCAGCGTAGAAAAAGACGGCAAGAAAACTCTCATCGAAACTTCAAACATCTTGATGGTAAGCGGATCGGAAGCGCGATCTCTCCCGGGAATCGAACCCGACCACAAAACCATTCTCACCAACCGCTCAATTCTTGAACTGCCGGAAATCCCCAAGACGCTGATCATAGTCGGCGCAGGCGCCGTCGGCGTCGAATTTGCCTCCATCTACAATTCGTTCGGCACACAGGTCACCATCCTCGAAGCGCTGCCCCGCGTGGTACCGGTGGAAGACGAAGAAATTTCCGCCGAGCTGGACAAGACTTTCCGTAAGAAAAACATCCAGATCTTCACCAGCAGCATGGTGGACTCGGTCAAAAAAGACGCCAAGGGCGTCACCGTCTCATTCAAAGACAAAGACGGCAAACCCCAGACCATGCAAGCGGAGAAGTTGCTGCTGGCCGTCGGCCGCAAGGCCATGACCGAAAATTGCGGCCTGGAAAAATCGAAAGCCAAGCTCGATCGTGGCTTCGTGCAGGTCGGGGACTTCATGGAAACAGCCGAGAAGGGTTTGTACGCCATCGGCGACATTGTCGCGGGCCTGCCGCAACTGGCGCACGCCGCGATGATGGAAGGAATCATCGCCGTAACGCACATCGCCGGCAAGCCCACGCATCAAATCGTGAAGACGCGTATTCCCAACGCCACCTACTGCGAACCGCAGATCGGCTCGATTGGACTAACGGAAAAGCAGGCGCGCGAAGCGGGCTACGCCGTGAAAACAGGAAAGTTTCCATTCGTAGGTAACAGCAAAGCCACCATTTTGGGAAATCACGGCGGTTTCATCAAGGTCGTCTCCGATGAAAAGTTCGGCGAAGTGCTGGGCATTCACATCATCGGCCCGCTGGCCACCGAAATTCTCTCCGAGGCCGCCACCGTCCTGAATCTCGAAGGCACCATCGACGACATGATGAACATGGTGCACGCCCACCCCACCGTATGGGAAGGCCTGGGCGACGCGTTCGCCAGCGTCAGAGGATTGCAGATTAACGTGTAGTGGAATGGAGATGGCCTTCGGTGCGCAGTTCTCGGATTCTAGTTTTTGGTTTCGGTTCTTGGTTGCCAGTGCTCAGTTTCCAGTTTTCAGTGAGGAACAAAGACTTCTTTTCCGTATCCCGTTTTTTCTTGCTGAAAACTGAGAACTGACCACTGAAAACTTTTAAGAGAATGGCGCGCCGTATCGATTGATGACGAAATGCAACAAGCACTACAAGTCGACCTGGGCCTGATCGGCTACGCCGAAGCGTGGGCCCTGCAAAAACGTCTCGTCGCCGCCCGCAAAGCCGGCGCGATCGAGGATGTCCTGCTCCTCTGCGAGCACCCCCACGTCATCACCCAAGGTCGCAACGGAAAACGCGAAAATCTTCTCGCCTCCGAAAATGTTTTGCGCCAAAAAGGCGTCGAGTTCCACGCCACCGACCGCGGCGGCGACATCACTTATCACGGCCCGGGGCAGATCGTCGGCTACCCCATCCTGAATCTGGCCGCCATCCGTCGCGACGTAGCCTGGTACGTTCGCATGCTCGAAGAAGCCATGATTCGCGCCACCGCGGAATTCGGCATCGCCGCCTCGCGCGTCCCCGGAAAAACCGGCATCTGGGCCGGGGCCGCAGCAACCGAAGAAAAACTCGCCGCCATCGGCGTGCACCTCAGCCGCTGGGTCACCTCCCACGGATTCGCGTACAACGTCTCGACCGATTTGCGCTACTTCGACCTGATCGTCCCCTGCGGCATCGCCGACCGCAAGCCCACCTCGCTGGAAAAGCTGTTGGGCCGCAGCGTCGATCGTGAGGAAGTTGCTCCGCGCATCGTGAAATATTTTGGCGAAGTATTTGGTATGGAAATGCGCGAGGTATTCCGCGCCGGTTTTCTTGAGCAACTGGAACACGCCGGGCAGCCCGTAGCTGCCTCGGCGTAAAGTAAGACAGACATTCCTGTCTGTCCTCTGAAGATTTAGCGAAGAGAGGCGGGTCAGCCAAAAACGCTGCCCACCGGAGCAACAATGAAGAAAGACCTGACACGCCAGCAGCACCTGGACCTGTACTACTACATGCGCCTCAACCGCGCCGTCGAAGACACCATGGTGAAGCTCTTCCGCCAGAACAAAATCGTCGGCGGCCTGTACTCCAGCCTCGGCCAGGAAGCCATTTCCGTAGGCACCTCCTACGCCCTGCAAAAAAAAGACTGGCTCGCCCCCATGATCCGCAACATCGGCGCGCTGCTGGTAAAAGGCGTCAAGCCCCGCGACATCTTCATGCAGCACATGGCCAAATACGATTCGCCCACCAAGGGCAAGGACGGCACCAGCCATTTCGGCGACCTCGACGATCTGCACATCGTTTCCCCAATCTCCATGCTAGGCGACTTGATTCCAGTGATGGCCGGCGTAGCCATCGCCGGCCGTTACCTCGGCCAAAAAATCGTCGCCATGACCTGGATCGGCGACGGCGGCAGCTCCACCGGCGTCTTTCACGAAGGCCTGAATTTTGCAGCCGTCCAGAAAGCCCCCTTCGTCCTGATCCTCGAAAACAACCTGTGGGCCTATTCCACGCCCGTCCGCAAGCAAGTCCCGCTCGAAAACCTCGCCGACCGCGCCAAAGCCTACGGCATTGACAGCTACATCGTGGACGGCAACGACGTGGCCGCGGTCTATTCCACCACCAAGGAAGCCGTCGAACGCGCGCGCGCCGGCGAAGGCCCCATCCTGATCGAAGCCAAAACGTTTCGCCGCTTGGGCCACGCGCAGCACGACCCCGCTGAATACGTTCCAAAAGAAATGCGCGCCTACTGGGAAGCGCGCGATCCCATCGCCCTGCATGAAAAATTCCTGTTGAGCGAAAAACTCCTCGACGCCAAATCCAAGAAAGACATCGAGGATAAAATCAACACGCTGCTCGCCACGGAGCGCGACTTTGCGGAGAATTCCCCCATGCCCCCGGCGGAACTCGCCGAAACCGGCGTCTACTGCACCGGCGAAGAGTGCCACAAGATCCGCGCGAAATGGGAACGCCCCATTTCCGAAGTGACCCCGCCGAAATCCAGCGTGCAAGCCGTGTGGACCGTCCCAGGATTCGGTTCCGGCAAATCCTCCGGCGGCGTGAACGCCCCGATTCATTTCGGCGACACGCAGCCGTCCACTGGAATTTCCGCGAGCGAAGCGAAATCTTCCAACGGCGGCAAGCCCGCCGCAAAAGTGGCCGCCAAGACAGCTGCGAAGAAAACCGTGAAGACCGCCGCCAGCGCTTCGCGAAAGGCGCGGAGGTAGCCATGGCCGACGGCAAAACGAACGGGACGAATGGGGCAAAGACGAGCGAAGCTGCCACAGCGGAAGCGCAAGTTACCTTCCTCGAAGCCATCAAGCAAGCCATGTTCGAGGAAATGGAACGCGACCCCAGCGTCGTTTTGCTCGGCGAAGACGTAGGCGTCTACGGCGGCGCCTTCAAAACCAGCGAAGGCCTCCTCGAGCGTTTCGGCTGGGAGCGCGTCATCGACACCCCCATCAGCGAAAGCGCCATCATCGGCGCCGCCTGCGGCATGAGTTACCTCGGCCTGCGCCCCATCTGCGAAATGCAGTTCATCGATTTCATCGTCTGCGCCTTCAACCAGATCACCAATTTCGTCGCCAAGGGCCACTACCTGTGGAACGCCCCCGCGCCCATGGTCATCCGCGGCCCCTCCGGCGGGGGTGTCCACGGCGGTCCGTTCCATTCCGCGAATCCGGAAATGTATTTCGTGCACACGCCGGGTCTGAAGGTGATCTATCCCTCGACGCCCTACGATGCCAAGGGCCTGCTGAAGGCCGCCGTGCGCGACAATAATCCCGTGCTCTTCTTCGAACACAAATTCCTCTATCGCCGCATCAAGGGTGAAATCCCCGCCGGCGACTACACCGTGCCCATCGGCAAAGCCGTCGTGCGCCGCGAAGGCAAGCACCTCACCATCCTTTCCTACGCCGCGATGATGCACACCTCTCTCGAAGCCGCCGAAGCCCTCGCCAAGGAAGGCATCGAAGCCGAAGTGATTGACCTGCGCACCTTGCTGCCGCTCGATGAAGAAACCATTTTGAATTCCGTGAGAAAAACCAACAAATGCCTGGTCGTCCATGAGGACACCAAAACCGGCGGAATCGCCGGCGAGATCGCCGCGCTGCTCTGCGAGAAAGCCTTCAGCGATCTGGACGGCCCGCTGCTGCGCGTCACGTCGCTGGACACGCCGGTGCCCTACGCACCGACACTCGAGGAATATTTTCTGCCCAACGCAAAAAAAGTTTTTGCCGCCGCCAAAGAACTGGCGCGGTATTGAGTGGCATATGACACCCCGACCGGACAAATGTATGGGCAATTGTAAACACGGCATTTCAGTCGGTCAGACAATTTTTCATGTATACAAGGGCGGATTCTGGTCGACGCCGTATATCACTCCGGATCGACACCAGTTTCTAGGAAACTGGTGCGTGGACTGTTTCCAACGAGATTTAGGGCATCTCATTTCTAGCCAGACGCAGCCTTACACCTGCACCATTTGTGAAAGGTCCTTTGACGAACACGAGCCGGTTATTTATGCAACATTCGGAACAAGGCCTGCAGATCCATATATTCGTGCAGAGCGTAGAGGAAGTGAACTCCATCTGATCGTTTGTCGGAATTGCTGGGAAAACCCCAGATTCGAAAGACTTTATAAGATTTATGAGCTGCTGAACTAGAGGAGAGCAATCATGGCCGTAGACATCGTAATGCCCCAGATGGGGGAAAGCATTTTCGAAGGCACCATCACCAAGTGGCTCAAGAAACCGGGCGACAAAGTCGAGCGCGACGAGCCGCTCTTCGAGATCTCCACCGACAAGGTGGACGCGGAGATTCCCTCGCCCTCCGCCGGCGTGCTGAAGGAGATTAAGGTCGGCGAAGGCCAAACCGTGCCCATTCAGACTATTGTCGGCGTCATTGACGCAGCTGGCTCGGCGGCAGCAGCACCGGCACCGGCGAAAGCCGCAGCTCCTGCCCCCCTCAAAGCTCCTGCCGCGACAGCTCCGGCACCCGCAGCGAGGCCCGCGCCTCCCGCACCATCCGCGCCGGTAACCGCAGCTCCGGCACCGGCCTCTTCCGGTTCCACCGGCGAACGCATCCACAGCTCGCCGCTGGTCCGCCGCATGGCCTCCGAGCACGGCATTGATCTGTCCACCGTGGCAGGCACCGGCGCGGGCGGACGCATCAGCAAGCAGGACATTGAAGCATTGATCGCAGCGGGCGGTGCCCCGGCTGCCGCGCCGCCAGCGTCCGCCGTTTCCGCCGCGCCTTCACGGCCATCCGCGCCGCCTCCGCCACCATCTGGAACTGGCGGCTCGCAAGCGCACGCGGCGCTCGAATCCGCCGTGCCCCGCGAAAAAATGTACTTCGGTAATTACGAAGTGCAGCCCATGAGCGCGATGCGGCAGCGCATTGCCGAACACATGGTGGCGTCCAAGCGCGTTTCGGCACACGTGTATTCCGTGGACGAAATTGACATGACCAAAATCGCCTCGCTCCGCGCCAAGTCCAAGGACGAATTCGAAAAGCGCTACGAGACCAAGCTCACCTTCATGCCCTTCTTCGTGAAGGCCGCCGTCGCTGGTTTGCGCGCGTTTCCCACGCTCAACGCCTCGCTCGACGGCACCAACGTTATCCTGCACAAGGAGATCAACATCGGCATCGCCGTGGCCCTCGATTGGGGGCTGCTCGTGCCCGTCGTGAAGAACGCCGACGAGAAAAACATCCTCGGCATTCAGCGCACCATGAACGACCTCGCGGAGCGCGCGCGTTCGAAAAAGCTGAAGCCCGAGGAAGTCCAGGAAGGAACCTTCTCCATCACCAATCCCGGCGTCTTCGGCGGCCTCTTCGGCCTGCCGGTCATCAGCCAGCCGAACGTCGGCATCCTCGGTCTCGGCGCCATCGAAAAGCGCCCCGTGGTGATCAACGATTCCATCGCTATCCGCTCGATGTGCTACGTGACGCTCAGCTACGACCACCGCGTCGTGGACGGCGCCATCGCCCACCAGTTCCTGCACAAGGTCAAGGAAACGCTCGAAAACTGGAACGAGCCCGTTCTCTAAAAACGCTCTCCTCTTGCGGGCGAGCAACCAATGAAACGAACCCGGCCACCGTATCGGGTTCGTTTTTCTGCCGTACTGCCGCACTGCGCCAGCACGATCGTTTTCACGAAGTGTCCGAAATCGGAACGAGCGTTCCCGGTATTGACCAAAGAGCAGCGCTTCCTTACGCTTCGACATCCGACATATCATTCATACGTAAGCCGTTATTCACGTGCGGCGCTGGCTGCCTGGCTGCGTACACTAGTTTGAGACGGGATGGATTCCCGCACCTGGAGACCGGGGAGTGGCCAGTCATGGTGAGCGCGACACTTAAAACCTCATTGGACCGTGAACCCATGCAGCCGCGAATACTTATCGCCGATGACCAGCAGGACGTCCTGGACGCCCTGCGTCTCCTGCTCAAAGGACACGGCTACAGCATCGAAACCGTGAATTCGCCCGCGGACGTGCTGGCGGCGGTGGCGCGCCAGGAGTTCGACGTTCTTCTGATCGATCTAAACTATGCGCGCGATACCACCTCCGGCCGCGAAGGCCTGGATGTGCTCAGCCGCCTCAAGGAACTCGACGACCAGCCGCCCGTGGTAGCCATGACCGGCTGGGCCACCGTGGGTCTGGCCGTGGAAGCCATGCAGTACGGTGTCAGCGATTTCGTGGAAAAGCCCTGGACCAACACGCGGCTCCTGGAGATTCTGCAGAAACAAATCGGCTTGGGGCGCGAACGCCGCGATGCGCGCCGCCGCGATGCAGAAGAAGCGCGCGCGCGCAAAGAAGCGCTGCTGCATCAGCAGGAGCAGGAGCGCGAAATCTCCGAAGCCAAGGCCATCCAGGAAAAGCTGCTCCCGCGCGAGATTCCGCAAATGCCGGGGTATGAAATCGCCAGCGCGTGGCAGTCCGCGCGTCTGGTGGGCGGCGACTATTTTGATATTCTTCCGCTGGACGGGGAAACCCTGGGCATCTGCATCGGCGACGTGGCGGGAAAAGGAATGCCCGCCGCGCTGCTGATGTCCAATCTGCAGGCCGCCGTGCGCGGTCTCTCCTCGGCCACGCTCGCCCCGGATCTGCTCTGCGGCCGGCTGAACTCCCTGATCTGCCGGAACACCGCCAGCGACCGCTTCATCACCTTTTTTTACGCGCAACTCCAGGGACCCACGCGCCGTTTGGCGTATGTCAACGCCGGCCACAACGCGCCCTTCGTGGTGCACGCCGATGGCACGCACGAACGCTTGCGCGAGGGTGGCGCGGTGCTCGGCGTCTTCGAGCGCCAGACGTATGAGCTGGGATCAGCGCAATTGTCCGCCGGCGATCGCGTGGTCCTGTTCACCGATGGCGTCACCGAAGCGTGCAATGCCGTGGACGAGGAGTTCGGCGAAGCCCGCCTGCTGCAATTGCTGACCAATCACCGCGCATCGACCGCCGATGCATTGCAGATGAAAATTCTGGAGATCGTGGCTGAGTTTAGCGGACATCACTGGCAGGATGACGCCACGTTGCTGGTCCTTGCCGTGGAAGAATAAACGCGGGGAAGGGTACAGCGCCGAACAGCTTCAAAGAAAGAGCATGCCGCCGGTCACCCAGCCTGGCATTCTTTCTCCGTTTCATTGCAGCAACGGCTTGAGCTTGTTTACCCACACCGCGAAGCCCTCCAATGGAATGGGTTCAATCCCCACGTCACGCAGCGTGTCGCGCACGAAGCGGTGACGGTCGTTTTCCGTCTTCAGTTCGACGTCCGTGACCGCCGCAAACTCCGTCTTCAGCGAAGCTTTGGCGCTGATACGCTCGGCGGTATAGGCCAGCAGCTTGGCGTCGGCAGGCGCGCGCGTGACGGAGAGCGTCTGCACGAATCCCCGCGTGCCGTTGCGCCGGTAGCTGTAATCGAGGCGCATGGGATCGCCCGGAAACGTAAATTCCTCGGCGCGCACCGATTTCTGCAAACGGTCCCACAGCCGCGCCTGCCGGAAGACCTGCGAACAGTACGACCTCAGGTTGGCTCTGCTCCCGGGCGCGCCCACGCGGCTCGCAGTGCGCTGCGGCGCAACGTGATCCGCGTAGAGCCGCTCGAGTTCCGCGTCCAGATCCGCCGCAAACACGCCTTTCTGCGGCGCCAGCTGCAGCGCGTTTGAAAGCGTGTCATCCCATTTGGCCAGGAGCCTCTGCCAGTCGCCGGTGTTCCCAGTGGTGCCGGAAGTAGCCGCGGATTGAAAGCGGTCTTCGAGGTCGTCCCGAAGAGCGCGAAGCACCAATTCATCCGCCCCCGGATGAATCCGTCGCACGCGCCGGTACTCCTCCTCCTCTTCGATGACGCGCAGGCGGCGTTCCCCGGTGCGTGGATTGAAGAGCAGCACACCGATGTTCACCCACTCGTCGCGGACGAGATTTGGCGTGTAGCGCAAGATGCGGTACGCGCAGGCGCGTTCCGCGCTTCCCGGCCCGTTGTTTTCTTCCAGGGTAGATTCTTCGGTCATGGTTCACATCCAGTTGGGAAACGGCTGGCGACTCGATTTTTTGGCCTCCAGAATAAGGTCCGGCACGCGCGGCCGGCGGCGATGAAGCTGTTCCAGCAGCCGCACGAGCGCGTCGTAATCGTCTTCGTACCAGGCCGGCGGAATCTCCCGGCCGATTTCGTCGAGCATCCGCTCGCTGAGCCGCTTTTCCAGAAGCTCCAGCCAGGGCGCAAACGACTCCATCCCGGTGACCCCCCAAATAGACGCGGTTGCGGGCATACAAGCCGCGCAGCGGCGCATCCGGAAAATTCCATTCCCGTCGTTGAAGCAAACCCCTGGTCGATCATGCGCGTCTTGTAGCGCACCGTGGCCTCGTCCCGTTCCACTTTCCTTTCGTCGAAAAACACCGTCTGCCGGCCGTTGGTGTTGCAGGTCCACTTGTCAAACACCAGCATCCCCGCAAACTCGTGCAGGTTTTCCACCTCGCGCAGTTGTTCGTCGGGCAGAAAATCGTGCAGCGTCACCTGCCGCGGATCGCCGGGATAGCGCGCCCCAAATTGCAAGCCCGGCTGGCACGCAATGCGCGTCCGTGGCAATTCCATCGCCAGCTCCGGCGTCAGCCGGATCAGCTCCTCGGACACCTCCACGATCGCCACCGGTACCGTCGGCAAGCCCAGCCTTGCCGCCAGCTTCGTTCCCAGCATTTCGTTCACCAGGATTCTGCGATGCTGCGGGTTATTTTGGAACTTCACCACGTAGTAGTAGCCGTCCGAGCAGCGCATCAGGTGCGATTGCGCTCCGCCCCGCATCCGCCGTATCTGTTCCAGCGCCTGCAACATACAGGTTTATCTTAGTAGTAGTTACTGCTTCGGGCAAGCTCCGCGTATCGCAGGCCCGCGTTTTTTCCTGATTCGAGAAGCAGCGTGTTCAACTTGGGAAATCACTGAGGCGGAAAAAATCCCACTGCGGGAGAGGGCCTTCCGGAAAAAGAGAAGGCCGGGACCCGTGTCCCAGCCTCCCCGGCAAGAGCGTCATTCCAGCGTCGGATGAACCTACCGCCGCTTTTTCTTCTTCGCCGCCTTCTTCTTTGGGGCCTTTTTCTTGGGCTTGGCCTTCTTGGCCTTTTTCTTCGGCGCGGCTTTTTTCTTCGCCGCCTTCTTGGCCGGTTTTTTGGCCGCCGGTTTTGGCGCCTTCGGAGCGGGAGCCGCCGCTTCTTCCTCGGGCTCCTCACCCACGATCACCAATTCTTCTTCCTCGGTCTCCACGATCTCTTCCGTTTCGCCGCCCAGCTCCTCATCCTCCAGCCGTGACAGCTCGTTGTCGTCCTCGAAATTATCCTTCTCGAAAGCCATGCCGTTCCTCCCCTGGGGGAATGCTGGGTCCCGTCTGGAAATGACGGGCCCGCGGGTTGCTGTTCCGGCCGGAGCTCTCTACAAACGCACCCCGTCCTTGCGCCGTTGTTATCGTACTCGCCGGAAGTTGTCAAGTATTCTGCGTGATTCCGCACGCACCGGCGCAAAAATGCTTCTCAGCACGGCGAACAGGCGAGCATCCGAAGGCCGGGGGACCGTCGCCGGTTCGTTATAACCTGTTGTAAACAATACAGTTAGTTGTGACTGGCAGCGGCCGCCCCGCTGGCGGCCCCGGCCGCGGAGGCTTGCGGCTTCTTCTTTGCTGAACTCGAGCGCGCACGCGCGGGTGAAGCCTCCGGCGCTCCGCCGATGGTGTACACGCGCAAGACCATGCCGCGGCTGACGTGATTAGACTTCAGCCGGTTCCACTTGCGCAAATCTTCCGAGTTCACGCTGAAGCGGTCCGCAATTCCTCCCAGCGTGTCCCCGCGTCGCACGCGATAGCTCACCAATCGCCGCTTCGTCTCCATTTGCGGCTGCGTCGCCGGAATAATCAGTTTTTCTCCCGCTTCCAGCGCCTCGTTGCGCTCCAGATTGTTGGCATCCGCAATCGCCGCCGCCGTCACGCGGTATTTCTTCCCGATGGACGTCAGCGTTTCTCCCGCTTCCACGCGGTGCCGCCGCCAGCTCACCCACTTGTCCGGAGGAATGTCCGCAATCTCCGCAGAAAATCGCCCAGCCGTCCCCTGCGGCAAATGCAATTCAAACGAAGGATCGTCCGGAGTCGCCAGCCGCAACAGCGCCGGATTCAGCGCGCGCAGCGTCTCCACGTCCACATCAATGGTCTCCGCCACCAGCCGCAAATCAATCGCGCGCCCCGGCTTCACCACATCCGTGGGCACCGGTTTTTCCGGCTCCACTACAATGTTGTAATGCGCCGCGTCTTTCGCGATCAGCGTCAGCGCCAGAATAATCGGCACATAATTCTTCGTTTCGCGCGGCAGCGCATTGCGCTTGTACAACTCCCAGAAATCCGCATACCCCGTGCGCTCGATTCCTTTTTGCACGTTTCCCGGCCCGCAGTTGTACGCCGCCATCGCCAGATACCAGTCCCCGAAAATCCCATAAAGATCGCGCAAATGCTGCGCCGCCGCCCGCGTGGCCTTCTCCGGATCCTGCCGCTCGTCAATCCACCACGTGTGCGCCAGCCCGTATTCATGCCCACGATACGCCACGAACTGCCAGATCCCCCGCGCCCCCGCCCGCGAAAGCGCCAGCGGCTGAAACGCGCTCTCCGCCTGCGCCAGGTAAATCAAGTCCTGTGGCACGCCTTCTTCGCGCAACACCCGAGCAATCATCTCGCGATAACGCCCCGCGCGGCTCAACCCGACCTCCACAATCGCGCGCCCCCGCGGCGTCTGGAAAAAATTCAGGAACGACAGCACCTCATCGTTCACCGTTAGCGGCAAATCGTGCGAAATGCTTTTCGCCGCTTCCTCCGCGCGCTCCTTCAACCGCGGATCCACCGGAAACGTCATCTCCGCCACTTCGTCAATCGGCGCAGGCACCGCCGGCGCCTCGCTGAATCCGTCCCCCGCGCGGAATGCCTGCAACTCGTACGTGTACACCGAGTCCACCACGTGCCGGAACAGCTCGCTCAACTTCGGATCGCCGTTCGGGTCGTACCCGCTCTCCAGCATCCAGTCCACGGCATCGTCAAAATCCCTCCGCGCCGCTTCCAGATGCCCGGCCTTGAAGTTCTGCTCCCCCGACGCAAATTTCGCCTGCACCTGCGCGATTAAGTAGTCCTTCCCACCCACCACTGCCGGCAGCAGTGACACCAGCGCTCGCCGTGAAGGACTCGTCAGCGGCAGCGCCGCAAGCTCCGCCGGAGCAGCCTGCTGCACCTGCCGCGCCGTCGCGCCAGCCGTAGGCGCCAACGCCGGCACCCGCGCCTGCACCGGCTTCTTCCCTGCATCCTCGCAGCCCGCCAGTGCCAAGCCAGTCACCGCCAACAGCAGCCCCATCGCCGGTATGTACAGCCGTCGCGTCATGTCTCCATGGTAAGGACCGCGTTACGCTCCGGTCAACGCTTTCCCGCTCCCTGGGTGTTGGCGTAAACGGAACACAAAAAAGCCCTTGCGCGATACCCAATCCTGTGGTACTCTGTCTTTGCGTTTGTTGCTCTTGTATCGCCTTTGGGTTGTAAAGCGGTCGCAAGGTCAAACTTGCGGCCTTTTTTTTGTGCCCGGAGCTGCTTTGCAGCCTCGTGGTACAAAGCTTGAAGACGGCCGCGGCTCTGTTGAGGGGCTCGGAACTTGAGGCACCAGATAGCTTAATGTTGTGCGGCCGCATACGCGGCCCAGAAACGAGTAAAGCAGTGAGTAAAGAACAAGGTACAGTGAAGTGGTTCAATGCCAGCAAGGGCTTCGGTTTCATCCAGCGCCAGAGCGGTGAGGACGTTTTCGTCCATTTCTCCGCGATCGTGGCTGATGGCTATAAGTCGTTGAACGATGGCCAGGCGGTTGAATTCGAAGTCACCAAGGGCCCCAAGGGCCTGCAGGCCTCGAACGTACAGCCCCTCTAATTGACAGCGGTTCGCGGCTTAACCCCCGCCTTCCGCTTCACTTCACAAAATCACAGAACGGGTGGAGCGCCTCGGCGCCCCACCCGTTTTTGTTTTTGTAACACAGTCACTCCTGACTGTGCTCTTCTCCTTGCCCTGTAACACAGTCACTCCTGACTGTGCTCTGCCCATGTAGAGGCCGGGCTTCAGCCCGGCCCTTCTTCGCCCTTCGCCTTGTAGACGCGCAGCTGGTTGCGCCCTCTTTCTTTTCCATTCCCCTGCCCCCCGTAGCGGCGCCCTTCAGGGCGGCCCTCCTCCTCCTGCCCTATATCATCCCGAGCGCAGCCGAGGGATCCGCTTTTCGCTTCTCCGTCGGACTCGCCAATCGGGAGATTGGCGCTCCTCTTCCCGCCTCCCCGCCCGTCATTCTGAACGTAGTGAAGACCGCTGCCTCTTCGCGCGTTCTCTGCGCGAAGAATCTCTCTTCCTCTTCGCCTTTTCCCTTTCACTCCTGTGAAACGGTCGGCCTGCGGATGTGAGGAATGCCTCTTCCTCTTTCGCCTTTCTCCCCCATTTTCCAATTTCTTCTTTCCGCCTTCTAGTTTCTGCCTTCTAGCTTCTAGTTTTCTTCTTCCCCCCATACATCACAACTTTCCCATCCACCACCCCCCCACATACCGCCCCGCCGCCAAAAACT
>Ga0210398_10001136_pt1 | contig 28550 bp, 28 predicted proteins | sample IncBWC4OmetaG_FD_161047 | JGI IMG/M metagenome (GOLD analysis project Ga0210398, IMG submission 161047) | Forest soil microbial communities from Barre Woods Harvard Forest LTER site, Petersham, Massachusetts, United States - Inc-BW-C-4-O | ecosystem: Environmental > Terrestrial > Soil >... | reverse complement strand
TCGCGGCGCTTCTTAGCCGCGTCGAAGACCTTGCGCAGGTCGGCAACCCCCGAGAACACCGCCGATAGCGGCTCGAAGGCAAGGTCGGTGCCCTCGGCCAAAAGACGGGCGATCGTCGTCTTGCCGCAGCCTGGCGGCCCCCAGAGGATCATCGACGCCAGCCGCCGCGCCGCGACCATGCGGCCAATCGGCCCCTCGGCGCCGAGCAGATGATCCTGGCAGACAATGTCAGCCAATTTTTGCGGCCGCAGCCGGTCGGCCAGCGGGTGCGGCGCCTGGTTTTGGAAGAGGGTGGTCATTCGACCGAATGATATGGCCTGCGGGCCGGCGAAACGCAAACGGCTCCCAACGGCCCGCTTCAGCGGCGGCGCGCGGCAAGCCGGCGTTGGGGCGGTCCGCCAAACAGGGAGCCGGCCGCGGCCTCACCCAACTGACGCATGGTCAACGCGTTGAGCGGAAATTCGAGGACGACGTGCCCGAGGCTCAGCACCAGCAGCGCGCTGAAGCCGAGTGCGTAGTCGTAAAAATAAAGCCCCGTCGATGCCGCGCTCACCACCCCGATAACGATCCAGCGCCGCGGTGGAATATCCGCCCAGCGGATCACCCCGGCTTTAATGAACCAGTTCAGGTAATGGTAGGTGTAGATAAAGGCGAGAAACCCGGTCAGCCGCCCGTCTAGCCGCAGCTTGTCGAGGCCGAACAGCATGCCAATCGTCTGCACGAGATTGCCGAAATGCTCTTGCGCGACAGCTTGGAAGCCTGGAATGACGGTCGCACCCGACGGCGGGATCACCATGATCAGCACGATTGCGGCGATGTAGGCGCCGATCAGCGCGGCTTGCGCCCGGCTTTGCGTCCGCCACGCGCCGAGCGCCATAAAGATCAGCGTGAACAACGACACGTGAACGACGCTCGTTAACAACGCGCCCATCAGCGAGAGCGCGGGCCACCTTGCGGCCATGAGCGCGGTCAGCCCGATCGCCACGGCCAGCAAGACGGCCGTTTGCGACAAGGAACGGGTCGCGGCGGCGGCCGCGCTCACCACCAGCGCGGCCCAAATCACGAAACCGAACCACGAGCTGTTGTCGATCAGCGTAGCCGCGACCGCGATCGCCGCCAGCGCCAGCGCGATGTAGCGGCGCTTGAGGAAATAGCGACGATCGTGCAGCCACGAAATCTCGGTCGTGTAATGCGCCGGCCCCAGCACGACATAGGCCAAGACCAGAAGTTCGAACGGCATGACGTATGCGATGCCGAGCGCGGCGACCATAAGTGCCAGATGCACCCAGTCACCGCGCCGTGCCCCCGCGAGCATCATCAAACCCGCCGCTCGCGCAGGCCGCCGAACAGGGAGCCGGCGATCACCTCGCCCAATTGACGCACGGCCAGTGCGTCGAGCGGGAATTCGAGGATCACATGCATGAAGCTCAGCGCCATCACCACGCTGAAGCCCAGCGCGAAGTCGTAAAAATAGAGCCCGGTCGATGCCGCGTACACAACACCGATGGTGACCCAGCGCCTTGGCGGGATATTCGCCCAGCGGATCACCTCGGCCTTAATAAACCAGTTCAGGTAATGGTACGCGTAGATGAACGCGAAAAGCCCCGCCACCCGATCAATCGATAAATCGCCGATGCCAAATAACGCGCCGAGCGGTTGCCCGAGACTGACAAAATACCGATGCGTGAGGTCGGCAAAGACGGGAACTACCGCCGTCGCTTCCGACGGGGGAAATACGACAAGAAGGGCGATCGCGGCGATATAGGCCCCGATCAGCGCCGCTTGAACCCGGCTCTGCGTCCGCCATGCGCCGAGCCCCATGAAGACGAGGGTAAACAGCGACGCGTGAACGACAGTCGTCAGCAGGGCGCCCGTCACGGCGAGCGCTGGCGACTTTACGAACATGATCGTGGTGAGCGCACCCGCCGCGATCAGCAACAAGCCCGTTTGCCTCGAGGAGCGGGTTGCGGCGGCGGCGGCGCTCACCACGAATGCGGCCCATATGATGAAACCGGACCAAGGGGCGTAGTTGGCCAGGCTCACGCCTACCGCGACGATTGCCAGTACAGCCGCGACGCTACGACGTTTGAGGAAATAGCCGCGGTCGTGCAGCCACGAAATCTCGGTTGTGTAATGCGCCGGCCCAAGCACGGCGCGGGCCAAAATCAGCAGCTCGAACGGCATGGCATAAGCGAGGCCGAGCGCGGCGACCATCAGCGCAAAATGCACCCAGTCGCCGCGTTGTCCCCCAGCGACCATCGTCAGCCCCTCGATGCGATCGATTTGGCGGACGCCGGATCGGCCCGACATTCGGGCGCACTGGCGAAGACGTCGTCGAACGTATCGCGCAGCGCGGAGTCGACATCGTGTATCGTTGCCTTGACCCCCAACGCTGCCAATGACGTCACCCCGTGCCCGGAAATCCCGCAGGGGACGATCCCGGCATAGTTCGCGAGGTCGGGGTCAACATTCAACGCGAGGCCGTGATAGGTCACCCAATGGCGCACGCGCACGCCAATCGCGCCGATTTTGTCCTCGCGGCCGGCTCCACGGCGAATCCACACGCCGACCCGGCCCTCGCGCCGTTCCGCCGTCATTCCGAACCGGGCGCAAACGCGGATCATCCATTCCTCGAGCCGCCACACGTGACAGCCGACATCGCGTCCCCCTTGACCAAGCTTGGGCCGGGTAAGATCGAGCATCACATAGGCCACCCGCTGGCCCGGCCCGTGATAGGTGTATTGCCCGCCGCGTCCGGCCTTGAACACCGGCAGCCGGCTCGGCTCCAAAAGGTCCGAAGCGACCGCGCTGGTGCCGGCAGTGTAGAGCGGCGGGTGCTCGACGAGCCAGATAAGCTCCGACGCCGCGCCGGCGTGAATCGCGGCGACCCGCGCCTCCATCGTCGCGACCGCTTCCTCATACGGCACGAGGCGGTCGGCGGTGCGCCACTCGATGGCGTCATCCCGCGAAGCGACCAAGGTGTTTGATATCGTGTCGGTCTGGTAATCCATCACGGTTGCTATGATATCGTGGATTTGCTACACGCGCCTTCCTCCTGACGTGCGGTCGTGGCGGAACTGGTAGACGCGCAGCGTTGAGGTCGCTGTGGGGGAAACTCCGTGGAAGTTCGAGTCTTCTCGACCGCACCACCCTCTCTCGGGCTGGTGAGAGCCGATGCAAAATAGCCGGCACTCGACGCTCGACCACGATCTCGGCCCCGAGATCGACATGCTGCGCACTACGGTGCGTGATTTTGCCGACGACAAGATCGCGCCGATCGCCGCGGAGATCGACCGCGACGACCGCTTCCCGATCGAGCTCTGGCCGCAGATGGGCGCGCTCGGCCTCCACGGCATCACTGTCGAGGAAGAGCTGGGCGGCAGCGGCATGGGCTATCTCGCCCATTGCGTCGCGATGGAGGAGGTGAGCCGTGGCTCGGCCTCGGTGGGGCTCAGCTACGGCGCGCACTCGAACCTTTGCGTCAACCAGATCCGTCGCAACGGCAACGACGCGCAGCGCCAGAAATACCTGCCGAAACTGATGTCCGGCGCGCATGTCGGCGCGCTGGCGATGTCGGAGCCTGGCGCCGGCTCGGATGTCGTGTCGATGCGGCTGCGCGCCGACAAAAAGGGCGACCGCTACATCCTCAACGGCTCGAAGATGTGGATCACCAACGGGCATTACGCCGACACGCTGGTAGTCTACGCCAAGACCAAGCCGGATGCTGGGCCGCGCGGCATCACCGCCTTCCTGATCGAGAAGGGCATGAAAGGGTTCACCCCGGCGCAAAAGCTCGACAAGCTCGGCATGCGCGGCAGCCCGACCTCGGAACTGGTGTTCGAGGATTGCGAGGTGCCGGCGGAAAACGTTCTCGGCACGCTCGACGAGGGCGTGCGCGTGTTGATGAGCGGGCTCGATTACGAGCGCATTGTGCTCGCCGCCGGGCCGCTCGGCATCATGCAGGGGTGCCTTGACGTGGTGATCCCCTATATCCACGACCGCAAACAGTTCGGCCAGGCGATCGGCGAATTCCAGCTGATCCAAGGCAAGGTGGCCGACATGTACACCGCCGCCAACGCCTGCCGCGCCTATGTCTATGCCGTGGCGCGCGCCTGCGATCGCGGCGAGACCACGCGCAAGGACGCAGCCGGCGCCATCCTCTACGCCGCCGAGACCGCGACCAAGATTGCGCTCGACGCGGTGCAAATCCTGGGCGGCAACGGCTACATCAACGACTATCCGACCGGGCGCCTGCTGCGCGACGCCAAGCTCTACGAGATTGGCGCAGGAACGAGCGAAATCCGCCGCATGCTGATTGGCCGCGAACTGTTCAACGAAAGCGCTTAATGCGCCTGACCGAAGAGCAAATTCTCCTGCGCGATACCGCGCGTGATGTCGCGCGGAACCTGCTCGCGCCGGGCGCTGCCGAGCGGGATCGCGAACGCAAGTTCCCGAAAGAAGAGCTGACCGAGCTCGGCAAGCTCGGGTTTCTGGGCGCGCTGGTGCCGGAGGAGTGGGGCGGCGCTGGCGCCGATCATGTCGGCTACGCGCTGGCGCTGGAGGAGATCGCGGCCGGCGACGGCAGCATTTCGACCATTCTTTCTGTGCATAATTCAGTAGGTTGCGTGCCGATCCTTAAGTTCGGCTCGCAGGAACAGAAAGAGCGATTTCTCAAGCCGATGGCGGCGGGCGAGATGCTGTCGTGCTTTTGTCTCACCGAGCCCGGCGCCGGCTCCGACGCGGCCGCGATCAAGACCCGCGCGGTAAGGCATGGCAATCGCTGGGTGCTGAACGGCACCAAGCAGTTCATAACCTCCGGCTCGACCGCGCAGGTGGCGATCGTCTTCGCGGTCACCGATCCCGAAGCCGGGCGCAAGGGGATCAGCGCCTTTATCGTGCCGACCGACACGACTGGCTATCGCACCGCGCGGCTCGAACACAAGCTCGGCCAGCGCGCCTCCGACACCGCGCAGCTCGTGTTCGAGGACATGGAATTGACCCCCGATTTGATGCTCGGTCAGGAAGGCGACGGGTACCGCATCGCCCTCTCCAACCTCGAAGGCGGGCGCATCGGCATCGCCGCCCAGGCGCTTGGCATGGCCCGCGCGGCCTATGAGGCGGCGCTCGGTTATGCGCAGGAGCGCGAGAGCTTCGGGCAGAAGATCATCGAGCATCAGGCCGTCGCCTTCCGCCTCGCTGACATGGCGACGCAGCTCGCGGCGGCGCGCGGGCTGATCCTCGACGCCGCGCAGCGCCGCGACGACGACGAGCCGTGTCTGCAACAGGCGGCGATGGCGAAGCTCTTCGCCTCCGAGATGGCCGAGCGCGTCTGCTCCGACGCGATCCAGATCCATGGCGGCTACGGCTATCTCGCCGATTTCCCGGTCGAGCGCATCTATCGCGATGTCCGGGTTTGTCAGATCTACGAGGGCACCAGCGATATCCAGCGTCTCGTCATCGCGCGCGAGCTGGCGAAAGGGTAACGGCCGGGAACTTCACCCTGGCCTTTTTGTAAATCTACCTGAGGATGCGCGACGGCCGCTTCGTGTCGGCTGGCGCGCCTCATTCACGAAAAGGTGGATTTTGTCCAGCGAGACCCTGCACGAAGACCCCACGGCGCTCGGCCCCGAGATCGTCGACAAGCACCGCGCGATCACCTCGCTGATGGAAGAGCTGGAGGCGGTGGACTGGTATGACCAGCGGGTCGCGGTCGCCGCCGACGAGGAGCTCAAGGCGATCCTCGCGCATAATCGCGACGAGGAGAAAGAGCACGCGGCGATGGTGCTCGAATGGCTGCGCCGCCACGACCCGGCGCTCGATGCCAATTTGCGCAAGTATCTTTTCAGCGAAGAGCCGCTCGCAGCCCAGATCGCCGAGGAAAAGGCCGAGCCGCCGGCGCCCGTCGCGCCGGAAGGGCATCTCGGCATCGGCGATCTGCGTCAACGTGCGGCCAACGAGGATTAGCACCATGAACCATCTGCTACGCGAGCTGGCGCCGATCTCGACTTCCGGCTGGCAGGAGATCGAAAAAGAGGCGACCCGCACGTTGAAGACGACGCTGGCGGCGCGCCGGCTCGTCGATTTTGACGGGCCGCAGGGCTGGGGCGCGTCGGCGGTCGGGCTCGGCCGCAGCGAAGGCATTGCCTCACCGACCGATAAGGGTGGAATTCGCGCCCGGCTGCGCAGGGTGCTGCCGTTGGTCGAGCTGCGCGTGCCGTTCGAGATGAGCCTGGCCGAGCTCGACGACGCCGAGCGCGGCGCCAAGGATGTCGATACGGATCCCGTCATCGCCGCGGCGCGCGCCATTGCGATTGCCGAGGATCGGGCGGTGTTCCACGGCTTCGCGGCTGCTGGCATTCGCGGCATCTGCGAGGCGCAGGCTAAGCACGGTCTGCCGATCGGCGACGATTATGCGCTGTTCCCGGAAGTGGTGACGGCTGCGCTCAACCGGCTGCGCGACGAGGGCGTCGACGGACCCTATGCGATCGCCCTCGGCGAGACGTGCTACAAAGGCCTCACCGAGACGACGCATGGCGGCTACCCGGTGCTCGACCACGTCCGCCACCTCGTTGACGGGCCGCTGGTCTGGGCGCCGGGACTCGATGGGTCGCTGGTGATGTCGATGCGCGGCGACGACTTCCAGCTGACGGTCGGCGAGGATTTTTCGGTCGGTTATCTTGGCCACGACAACGAGAAGGTGCGGCTCTATATCGAGGAGACCTTCACCTTCTGGAACCTGTCGCCACAGGCCGCGATTCCGCTGATCCACCGCGCCACGGCGCGTGCCGCCAAACCCGGACGGCAGGCGGCGGAGTAGCTATTCCGCCGTCAGTATCTCGGCGAACAGCGGGCGGTCGATATTTCCGCCCGACTGGATGACCGCGATTTTCTTGCTCTTCAGCCGGTCGCGCTCTTGGAGCGCGGCGGCGAGCGGCGCGGCGCCCGCACCCTCGGCGATGTTGTGCGTGTCGCTGAAGATGATGCGCGTCGCCGCCTTCATCTCGTCTTCCGAGACGGTGACGATGCGCGCGGCGTGACGGCGGATGACACCGAGCGCAGCTTCGTCCGGCACGCGCACGGCCAGGCCGCCGGCGAACGTGTCGGCGCTGTTGGTGCCGACCGGCTCGCCGGCGGCGAATGACAGCGCATAGGTCGGCGCATTCTCGGCGACGACGCCGACGATCTCGGCCTTGCAGCCAAGCGCCTCGCGCGCGGCGATGACCCCGCAAATCCCGCTGCCGAGGCCGATCGGCACGTAGACGACGTCGAGATCGGGGACGGCGCGGAACAGTTCGAGGCCGTAGCTCGCGACGCCCTGCACGAGGAGCGGATGGAACGAGCGAACGGCGTGCAAATTCTCGCGCTTGGCCATCGCCATCGCGTGCTCGTAGGCGGCCTGGAAATCGTGGCCGTGCTCGACCAGCGTCGCGCCAAAGCCGACCATCGCCCGATTCTTTTCAGGGCTGTTGCCGTGCGGCACGACGATGACCGCCTTCAATCCGAGCCGGCTCGCGGCCCAGGCGATGCTTTGCCCGTGATTGCCGGTGGTAGCGGTGATGACGCCGGCGATGCCTGGCTGCGCGCGCTTCAGATCGTCGAGATAGACGAGCCCGCCGCGCAGCTTGAACGCGCCGGTTTGGGTGTGATTTTCGTGCTTGACCCAAAGCTCTGCGCCGACGCGCGCCGACAAGAGCGGCCAGCAAATCTGAGGCGTCGGCGGGATGATGCGATGCACCAGATCGGCCGCGGCTTCAAGCTCAGTGAGGGATGGAAGTTCCATCAAACCTCCCGTGGTTTGGGGAATACGGGATAAGCCGCCGCGCGCCGCCCGTACAGACACAGATCGCGAAATTTGTCGCCGCAACAGATGCGCCGTGGGCGACGCCAGCGGTGTCGTCGCCCTGTAGGCGCCTTGCGGCTACCGGCGGAGCATTGATTGGCGAAAACCAATGAAGAGACCGAAGGTGGCGCCGGCGCCAACGATCGAAATCGCCAACCCGATCAGCGGCGCCAGCGATCGCCCGATCGCCGCGTACACTTGCGGGAGGAAAATGCCATTCGAAAACATGATGATCCCCAGCACGATGCCATAAGCGAGCGCAAAGGCGCCGATCTCTCCACCGCGTGTCATGCCGGGGGTGATAATCGGGGAGCCGCGATCCTGTGGCGACACGGCCGTCGGGATACCGCCGAACCCGCTACGGAAAAGAATGAACAACACAAACACCACGACGCCCCATACCGCGCTGATGCCGGCAGAAACGGTCAGCAATAATGGCGGACCGCCGGAATGAAGCGCAGAGAGATAGAGCGCACTCAACGGCCCGAGATAAGCCAACGCATAGACACCGGCGAACTTGATGATCTCCGCCAGCACAAACGCGCCGATTTCCCCCGCGTTGGTCGCACCATTGTTCCGCGTATCGGACAGAACCGGCGATTGCATGTCGTATTGGCTCATCAGGCCCTCCTGCGGCGGATACGGCCAACATGCCCTGGTGGTTCTGAGACGGGCGCTAAGGGCCTCAATCGCCGAGGAATCCCATCACCGCCCGCACGAACGTCTCGGGCTGTTCCTGTTCCGGATGGTGGCCGGCGCTCTCGATCAATCGGAACTCGCTGCCGCGAATCAGATTGGCGTAGGCGCGGCCGTAATCCGGAGTGACGACGCCGTCATGGTCGCCCCACAACACTAGGCTCGGCGCTGAAATCCGCCCGAGCCATTGTTTGAGCTGCGGGTTGTACATGTAGGGGTGCCAGCCATAGAGACACAGCGCTTCCCAGTTCTTGGCGTGGATGACGAGTTCCTCATCGGTCATCGCGTCGTAGTCCGGCGCCTTGGCGGGGTCGGCCCAGCTGCGGCGGCGCACCTCGTTTGGGTGCGTGTTGAAGACGTCGAGGATGTCGCGCTCCTCGCTCCCGCCGAGCTTGATGCCCACAGGATCGACCAGGATCAGATTCGCGATGCGGTGACAGCTCGCGACCGCGACTTCGGCGGCGAGCCAGCCGCCGAACGACAGCCCCATCAACGTCACCTTCTCGTGCGGCAACTGGTCGAGCAGCGCGAGATAGAGGTGAGTCAGGTCGTACATCGTGTCGAAATCCTTGGGCCGCGGCGAGTTGCCGAACCCTGGGCCGGAGGGCGCGATGATTTCGACATGTCGCGCCAGAAGATCGAGAAACGGCGCTTTCGGGCTCACCGTGTCCATGCCGTGCAGCAGCACCACCGGCGCGCTTTGGCCGCGGCGCAGCACTTCCAGTTCGAACCCGTTGACGGTCATCCGCTCGGTGTTTCCCGACATGTTCCTGCGTCTCGTTTCTCAACGTCTCTTTGGCGCGCCTTTATGCCACGAAGCGCGGCATTGCCACTATCGCCCGATGTTGCAGTGCAGCTGCGTCGTGCGGCGCATTGTCACGCGAGCGCGACGCTTGCGAAAAGGACACAATAGGATGTAGAATATGCTCCTCGTCGCCACAACAGAAAGGAGGTGATCCTGTGTCTCACCATCAACCGCGGTCCACCGCAGCCGTGACCAGGATCCCCGCTCTAGCCGAGATCCTTGCCTGAAAAAGGTAACGGCGCGGCCGCGATGGCCGCTGGTTATTCGGTGGAAAAGGCCGTCACCTTCGGGAGGCGGCCTTTTCTTTTGCGCTATTTCGTCAGATCGAAGCCGTGCGCCGCGAGCCACGCGGCAAAACCGGCGCCTTCGGGGCTCATCGCCTGGCGCGCCTTGTCCTCCGACCAGCCGTAGAATTCGGCGGTGCCAAAGACCTCCGGCGATTTCTGCTTGTCCTTGATCGAGTGCCGCGCGTCGCGCCGCTTGTCGTAACCGTCGACCGCCATGGTGACGCCGCTATCGTCGTAGCGGTCCTGGTAGACATTGGCGTCGGGCCCGAGCCGCATGCTGATGAAGCCCGGCTGAGCCGGGTAGCCGAGGCAGAGCCCGGCGACGGGAAACACCTTGTCGGGCAGCGTGAGGATCTCGCTCACCGCCTCCATGTAATAGCGCAAATGGCTGATCGGGCAGGCGCCGAGGCCCAAGGTCTCGGCGGCGAGGATGCAGGTCTGCATCGCCAAAGCGGCATCGACCGTGGCGTTGAAGAACCCCTCCAGCGTGCTGTTGACGACAGGGTGCTTGCTGATGCGCTCCAGCCGCCGCGCATCGCCGAGAAACACAAAAAATAGCGGAGCGAGGGCGATCTGCGGCATGCCGGGGAGCAGCGCGGCGAGCTTGTCGCGCCGCGTGCGGTCATCGACGCGGATCACCGAACCCTGCTGAAAATCCGATTTCGACGAGGCTGAAAACGCCGCCGCCAGGATCAGCCGTACCACTGATTCCGGCACCGGCCGGTCGCTGTAGCGGCGCTGCGTGCGGCGCAGCAGCACCTGCTTGATCCACGGATTGTCCTCGACCTCTTCGCCACCGAGATCGAGGTCGTAGCCAAAGCGGCTGGTCAGTTCGCTCGCGTAGGGTTGCGTCATCTGCACCCTCCAAAGTGGGCGCTCAGAATAACGCCCGCCGCAGCATGTCGATACCGCTGGCGGCGAGCACCACGAGCACCAGGATGCGGAACAGGTTCGGACTGATCCTGGCGCGCAGCCAGCGCCCCAACGGCATGCCGAGCTGGATCGGGATCACCGCGAGCGCCGACATCGCGAAATCGCCGCCCGACATCGCGCCGCTGCCGCCGAGCACGGTGATCATCGTCACCGCCGCGGTGAACGCGAGAATCGCCATGTGCTTGACGAAGGTGTCGGGGTCGACGCCGGAGCTCACCAGATAGGCGATCATCGGCGGCCCGAAAATCGCCGACATCCCGCCCAGCACGCCGGAGCCCAGACCGACAAACGGCCCGCTCCAGCGCGCGGTGCGCGGGCTGATCCGCACACGCGGCAGGCACAACAACAGCATCGCCAGAAACAGAAACGTGATGCCGATGATGAGGTGCAGCCGCCGCTGGTCGATGCTGATCAGCAGATGCGTGCCGATTATCGAGCCGACGATCAGCGGGAACATGATTGGCAGCAAATGGTGGATCGCCTTGCCGGTGTGGCCGCCTTCGAGCGACTGCACGATGTTGGTGACCACCATCGACACCGACACCAGCGCCACGGCGACCGGCACCTGCACGAATTGCGTCGCGAGCGGCACCAGCACCAGCGGCAGCCCGACGCCGGTCACGCCCTTGACGACGCCGCCGAACACGAAGACGACGACGAGCGCGACCAGCGCCGCCGCCGGCAGGCCGAGGACCGCCGCTGTCACCATTCGCGCGGCTCGTGCCCGTTCGCCTGTCGCATACGCGTCTTTATGCCCAACGTCAGCACTCTGCGCCACGGCTCTGTCACCATTACGATGACGAACGAAGTATTCCCGGCCCGGCGAAACCCCTCCCGTTTGGCATGAAATGAGCTATTCTGGGATACAACTTGCCGCGAGCCCGGGGCTCGCGGGTCTGGGAGAGCGAGGCAAGGAGAGCGGGACGATGCTGCCAGCGAAAGAAAACGAACTGATCACTCGCGTCGGGCCCGGCACGCCGATGGGCAATGCGATGCGGCGGTACTGGATTCCCGCCTGCCTGTCGACGGAGATCGCCGAGCCCGATTGCGCGCCGGTGCGTGTGCGGCTGATGGGCGAAGACCTGGTGGTGTTCCGCGACACCGACGGCCGCATCGGGCTGGTCGAGGAATTCTGTCCGCACCGCCGCGTCTCGCTCTACTTCGGGCGCAACGAGGAATGCGGTCTGCGCTGCGTTTATCACGGCTGGAAATTCGACGTCGAAGGCACGTGCGTCGATCAGCTCAATGAGCCGCCGGAAAATCAGTTCAAGCAGCACATCCACCTCACCGCCTACCCGACGGCCGAGCTCGGCGGCATCGTCTGGGCCTATATGGGCCCGGCCGAGAAGATGCCACCCGCGCCGAAATTCGCCTGGACGCAGGTGCCGGAAGCGCGCCGCCACGTCTCCAAGGTCATCGAGGAATGCAACTATCTGCAGGCGCTCGAAGGCGGTGTCGACACGTCGCACGCGCCGATTTTGCACCGGCTCCTTACCGACAACTCGAAGCGCGGCGGGATCAAGCCGTCAAACCCGTTCGTGCGCGGCAAGGCGCCGAAGCTGGTCGTTGACGTGACTGATTATGGCTATCTCTACGCCGGCATCCGGCCGCTCGGTGAGGACGAGGTCCATATCCGCAGCTACCACTTCATCATGCCGTTCCATCAGATCCGACCTTCGACCTCGGAGAGCGGGCTGCCGCTCGACGCCGGCCACATCTGGGTGCCGATCGATGATCACAACTGCATGGTCTACAACTGGATGTACTCGACGACCGATGCGCCGCTGACCGAGGAAGACCGGGCTGAGCGCGGCATCGGCAATGGGCCCGACTTTGTCGACCAGAAGACGTTCCGGTCATTCCAGAACCGCTCCAATAATTACGGCCTTAACCGCCAGGTGCAAAAGACCGAGACCTATAGCGGCATCGACGGCATCAACCAGCAGGACCGCGCATTGCAGGAGAGCATGGGCCCCATCGTCGACCGCTCGAAGGAGCATCTCGGCCCGGGCGACAAGGCGATCGGTCAGATGCGGCGCATGTTGGGCCAGGCGGTGAGGACCGTCGAGGCCGGTGGTGACCCGGCCGGCACCGGCACCAGTTACTACCACATCCGCGCCGGCGAGGAGGTGTTGCCGCGAGACGCCGACTGGCACGAGATTCTGGCGCCCGACATCACCAAGGATAAGATACTGCAGACCGTGTAGCAGCTCGCATTTTTCGTCATGGCCGGGTTTATCCCGGCCATCCACGTGGATTTCTGGGACAAGCCCGGGGATGACGATCGAAAAGGGAGAATACGGATTATGCCGCAAGCCTTCGCCGGGGTGCTGGTCCCGGTCCTGACCCCGTTCACCCCGGCGGGCGAGCCCGATGCGGGCCGCTTTGTGTCGTTCTGCCGCTGGCTGCTCGCGGAAGGCGCTGACGGCCTCGCGATCTTTGGCACGACCAGCGAGGCCAATTCGATGTCGGCCGGCGAGCGCATGGCGCTCTTGGACCGGCTGATCGCGTCCGGCATCCCGGCGGCGCGGCTGATGCCCGGCACGGGCGCCTGCTCGATCACCGAGGCCTCGATGTTGATCAAGCACGCGGTCGGGCATGGCTGCGGCGGCGTGTTGATGCTGCCGCCCTTCTACTACAAGGGCATGACCGATCAGGGCGTCTACGATTTCATCGCCGCGGTGATCGACAAGGTCGCCTCGCCGGCGCTCAAGATGTACCTCTATCATATCCCACCGCAGACCGTGATCCCGTTCGGGGTTGAGCTGGTCGGGCGCCTCATCAAGGCCTACCCGGGCACCATCGCCGGGCTCAAGGACAGCTCGGGCGACTGGAACAACACCGCGGCGTTGCTCGCCGAGAAATTCCCGAACTTTGGCGTGTTTCCGGGCTCGGAAGTGTTCTTGCTCGACGGGTTGCGGCATGGCGGCGTCGGCTGCATCACCGCCTCGGGCAATGTCAACGTGCCCGGCATCCGCAAGGTCTACGAGAACTGGCAGACCCCGCAGGCCGACCAGTATCAGGCCGACATCACGCTGGTGCGCATGACCATCCAGAAATACCCGATGGTCCCGGCGCTGAAGCGCATCGTCGCGCATTTCCACAACGATCCTGACTGGGCCGCGGTGCGCCCGCCGATGGAGCGGCTCTCCGACGCGCAGTCGACCGCGCTGCTCGCCGATCTCGAAAAGATCGGCTACAGCCTCGGCGAGCGGCGACGCGAGGCGGCGGAGTAGTTTTCATATCGTCATTCCCGCGAAGGCGGGAATCCAGGGCAACCGTTCCGTCGCTCGCTCCTGGACCCTCGCCTGCGCGGGGGTGACGAGAGGAAGGAAACGGCAATGGAGCATGCGCCCGCCCGCACCCCGGAGCGCCAGGCGTTCTACGACCGGATCGCGCCCGGCAACCTCGCGCCGCTCTGGGAGAGCCTGCACAGCATGGTCACGGCGGGGCCGCAGCCAAAGGCGCTGCCGACGCTGTGGCGCTATCGCGACGTGCGGCCGTTCCTGATCCAATCGGGGAGCCTCATCTCCGCGCAGGAGGCGACCCGTCGCGTCTTGATGCTGATGAACCCCGGGCTTGGCGGTCAGGCCTCGATCACCGGCTCGCTGTTCGCGGGGCTGCAGCTCATCATGCCCGGTGAGATCGCCCCCGCGCATCGCCACACGCAATCGGCGCTGCGCTTCGTGATCGAGGGGCGCGGCGCCTATACCGCGGTCGATGGCGAGCGCACGACGATGGAGCCGGGCGACTTTATCATCACCCCGTCCTGGACCTGGCACGATCACGGCAACGACACGCAGGAGCCTGTGGTCTGGCTCGACGGTCTCGACATCCAGATCGTCAATCTGCTCAACGCCAGCTTTGCCGAAGGTTATCCGGACGACACCCAGCCGATCTCTCTGCCCGAGGGCGATAGTTTCGCGCGGTATGGCAACAATCTGCTGCCGGTCGATTGGAAGCCCGAGGTCAAGACCTCGCCCGTGTTCAACTACCCCTATACCCGCACCCGCGAGGCGCTGGACGCGCTGGCCAGGAACGGCGCGCCCGATCCGTATCACGGTCACAAGTTGCGCTATGTGAACCCGGCTTCGGGCGAGTCGGCGATGCCGACGATCGCGACCTTTGTACAGCTCCTGCCGGCGAGCTTTGCGTCGCTACCCTATCGGGCGACCGACGGCACCGTGTTTGTCTGCGTCGAAGGCGAGGGAGAGACGCGCGTCGGCGACACGGTGCTGCCGTGGCAGAAGAACGACATTTTTGTCGTGCCGAGCTGGGCGTCGCATACCCATCACGCGGCAGCGGAAGCCGTGCTGTTCAGCTTCTCGGACCGGGTGGTCCAGGAGAAGCTCGGCCTGTGGCGCGAGGCGCGCGGCAACGCCTAGACGACGATGCGAATTGCCTCTTCGGCGCGACGGGCATCTTGACAATGACGATAAGTTCACTAAATGTTCGCGGCGTGCCGATAGGTTCGGCTTCGTTTCATAGCCCGCTTAAGGCTGCAACCAAAACGCGACTCTCCTGTAAATTTTACAGCAGAAACAGGCTGTCACGATTTTGGGGCACAATTAAAAGTAGATTTCTCCTGGTCAAAGAAGCGCGTCACCTCGCCGCGTTTCCGGGCGCGACAGCGCCCAGTCGCTAGCGTTATCTTAACCATGCTCCGGCAAACGGTGTGGCATGGCGGGTAAGAGCAAGCACGATAGCGCGACGATCCACCCGGTGATCTTGTCGGGCGGGTCGGGGACGCGGCTGTGGCCGATGTCGCGCACCTTCTATCCAAAGCAGCTGCTGCCGCTGGTTGGCGACAAGACGCTAATGCAGCAGACCGCGCTGCGGGTCGCGGCCGCGCCGGGCTTTGCCGCGCCGCTCGTCATCGCCAATGAGGAGCACCGCTTTATCATCGCCGAGCAGCTGCGCGAGATCGACGTCGCGCCGCAGGGGCTGCTGCTCGAGCCGGTCGGACGCAACACCGCGCCAGCCGCCTGCATCGCCGCGTTGTCGCTTGCCGAGAGTGACAGCCAAGCGCTGATGCTGCTGATGCCGTCCGATCACACGATCGATGATCCCGCCGCGTTTCACGCGGCCATCACACGCGCTGCTTCCGCCGCGCGCGCCGGCCATCTCGTCACCTTCGGCATCCATCCGGAGCGCGCCGAAACCGGCTACGGCTATATCGAGCGCAACGGGGCGCTGGCCGCCACGGAGGGCGTGTTTACCGTCGCGCGCTTTGTCGAGAAGCCCGATGCCGCGACGGCCGAGCACTACCTCAAATCCGGCGATTTCTTCTGGAATAGCGGCATCTTCCTGTTTCCGGCCGCGCTCTACCTGAGCGAGCTGGAGCGGCTGCGCCCTGAGATGCTGGCGTCGTGCCGCGCGGCGCTCAAGGCCGCGCGGCGCGACGACGATTTCATCCGCCTCGACAAGGAGGCGTTTGCCGCATGCCCCTCTGATTCGATCGACTACGCGGTCATGGAGCACACCGCGAAGGCCGCGGTTGTCCCGGTCAGCATGGGCTGGAGCGATCTCGGCTCGTGGGACGCGTTGTGGGAACTGGCCGAAAAGGATGCCGCGGGCAATGTGTTGACCGGCAACGTGATCGCCGAGGACGTAAAGAACTGCTACGTGCGCTCGGAAGCCGGGCTCGTTGCCGCGCTCGGGATCGAGGACCTTGTCGTCGTCGCCACCGACGACGCGGTGATGCTGGCGCCGAAGAATCGGGCGCAGGATGTGCGCCGGCTGGTCGCGCGGCTGGTCAAGGAGAACCGCGGCGAGGCCGATGCGCTGCCGCGCGTCCATCGCCCGTGGGGCAGCTACGAGACGCTACACGCCGGACACCGCGTGCAGGTCAAGCACATCCTGGTCAAGCCGGGCGGCAAGCTCTCCCTACAGATGCACCATCACCGCGCCGAGCACTGGGTCGTCGTCCAGGGTACGGCGAAGATCGTGCGCGGTGATGAAGAGCTGATGCTGACCGAGGACCAGTCGACCTATATCCCGCTCGGCACCGCGCACCGGCTGGAAAACCCGGGCAAGATCCCGCTGCATCTGATAGAGGTGCAGTCGGGTCCCTACCTCGGCGAAGACGACATCGTTCGCTTCGAAGACAGCTACGGGCGCGTGGCCGACAAATGAAGCTCTACCGCTACTTGACCGGCGTCGACGACCAGAGCTTCTGTCACCGCATCTCGGCGGCGCTCAATCGCGGCTGGCAGCTCTATGGCCAGCCGACCCTCACCTACAACGCTGAGACCAAGCGGGTCATTTGCGGCCAGGCGATCACCAAGGATGTCGAGGGCGCCGAATACTCGCCCGACGTCCAGCTGTCGGATTACTAAGTAGGCCATTCACTTTCCGTCGCCTTGGGCGGGCTGACCCGGCCATCCACGTGAATTGCCGTTGCTCAAGGCGCTCAAAGGCGCAATCATCGCCGCCGAACCGCTGGCATCCGACGTATGTGGGTAATGAGAACATCCCATAGCAACGCCGGGCCCGCCCAACGACGGGGAGGATCAGATGGCAATACGAGGGTTGCTGGGGGCTGCATTATTTCTGACGGTTGGTGCAGTCGTGCCAGCAGGGGCGCAGACTCCGCCGTCGTCGCCACCCCCACCGGCGCCAGGAGGGTATCAGGTCCCCGGCAAGACGCCGCAGGAACGCTGCGAACATCGGTACCAGATGGCTCATAACTATCATCACATCGGGCCATTAGCGATGGCAGCGTGTCCCGATCCGAATCAAGAAATGCCGAATAATTAAAATTCAAGAATTTAGATAAATCGCCGCAAGGGCGAATACAGCGGGCACATTTAGTGTTTGTGGCGTAAAGTATAATATTGCCGATCAAGTCCGGGGGAGGGATATAGTGGAATTCCTTCTAAACCTCGGTCTTTGCCCCCGTGCGCTCGGTGATCAGTCCGTAATGCTCGACGCGGCGGTGCTTCTCGAACGCGAAGACCGTGCGCCGCAGATAGTCGCCCAGCTCCAGGTCCATATTCACGGAAATGACCTCGTCGTCCTCGGTTTGCGCCAGGGCGGCGATCTCGCCGGTCGGCGCGACGATCGCCGAGCCGCCGATCATGCCAAACCCGTCCTCCGCGCCGCATTTCGCCGCCGCCAGCACCCAGGCCGCGTTCTGGTAGGCGCCGGCCTGCAATGACAGCAAATGGTGGAACATCCGCAGGTGCTCGGGCTCGCGGTGGTGGATGTTCGCGATCGGCGTGTTGTAGCCGAGCGCGACGATCTCCACTCCCTGCAGCCCCATGACGCGATAGGTCTCCGGCCAGCGCCGGTCGTTGCAGATGCACATGCCGACCACGGCGTCGTAGGCGCGCCACACCTTGAACCCCTCGTTGCCGACGTCGAAATAGCGTTTTTCGAGGTGCTGGAACGCCGCGTCCGGCAGATGCTCGGAATGGCCGGGCAGGTGCACCTTGCGATAGCGCCCGACTATCCGTCCGTCGCGCTCGACAAGGATCGCGGTGTTGTAACGCCGGGTCTGGCCCTCCTCCTCGGTCAGCTCGGCATAGCCGAGGTAGAACCCCATCCGAAGCTCGCGCGCCAGCTCGAAGAGCGGCTGCGTCTCCGGGCTCGGCATCTGGCTTTCGAAGAACTTGTCGATCTCCGCCTGGTCGGTCATCCACCAGCGCGGAAAGAAGGTGGTCAGCGCCAGCTCGGGGAACACCACGAACTCGGCGCCACCGGCATGCGCCTCGCGCAGCAGCGCGACGAGCCGCTTGACGACCGAAGCGCGACCGTCGGCGAGGTGGATCGGCCCCAACTGGGCGACCGCGGCGCGAAGTTTGCGGGACATGTCGCCTCCCTCTAAACAATCGGCCCGCCGCGCTCGGCGGCAAAGGCGAGTTCCGGCGTGGCGCGGCCCAAGGGCTTGGCCATCTCCGAAAGCGCGCAGGGTAGGAAATTGCCGCTGCCGCGCGCGACCTTGAGCTCGTTGTCCTCGACCACGATCCGGCCACGCGAGATCACCGTCACCGGCCAGCCGGTGACGTGCCGCCCTTCATAAGGCGTGTAGCCGGTCTGGTCGTGCAGCATCCCGGCCGTCACGTGCACGTGCTTGTCGGGGTCCCAGATGCAGATATCCGCGTCACTGCCGACCGCGATCGTGCCTTTCTTCGGATAAAGCCCGTAGAGCCGCGCATGGTTGGTCGCGGTCAGCGCGACAAAGCGGTTGAGGTCAAGCCGCCCCGTCCGCACCCCTTCGGAAAACAACAGCGGCACCCGCAACTCGATGCCCGGCACGCCATTGGCGGTGTCCTTGAAGGTGGTCTTATCACCCTTGAGGAGCTTGCCGGTTTCGTCGTAGCGATAGGGCGCGTGATCCGACGAGAACACCTGGAACGTGCCGTTCTGCAAGCCGCGCCACACATGCTCCTGGTTCGCCGCGTCGCGCGGCGGCGGCGAGCAGCAGAACTTCGTCCCTTCCAAATCCATGCCGATATCGTCGGCGGTGAGGAACAGATATTGCGGGCAGGTCTCGCCGTAAATCTTGAGGCCCTTGCTCTGCGCGCCGCGGATCACGTCGATCGCGTCCGACGCCGAAACGTGGACGATGAGGATCGGCACATCCAACAACTGCGACAGCGCCACCGCCCGGTTGGTCGCCTCGCCCTCGGCGATCCCGGCATGCGACACCGCGTGGTAGCGCGGCTGGCTCATGCCGTGCGCCAGGAGGCGGTCGGCGAGCCACTGGATCATGTCGTGGTTCTCGGCGTGGATCATCATCATCGCGCCCTCGCGCCGGGCGAGTGCCATGATGTCGAGCATTTGCCGGTCGTTGAGCTTCAACAGGTCGTAGGTCATGTAGACCTTGAAGCTCGTATAGCCGTCCTGGATCAGCGCAGGCAGCTCCTGGCCCAGCACCTGCTCGCTGGGGTCGGAGATGATCAGGTGGAACGCGTAGTCGATCACCGCCTTGGGCTTGGCCGCGGCGTGATACGCCTCGACCACCTGGCGCAGCGACTGGCCGTGATGCTGCGCGGCGAAGGGGATGATCGTTGTCGTCCCACCGAAAGCCGCCGCGACGGTGCCGCTGTAGAAATCATCAGCGGTCATCACCCCGGCGGATGACGGCTGCTCGATATGGCAATGGCTGTCGATCGCGCCGGGCAGCACCAGCTTGCCGGTGGCGTCAATCTCGCGCGCGCCGGCGGCGAGCCCGCGGCCGAGCGTGGCGATCACGCCATCCTTGATGCCGATGTCGCACTCGGACGTATCGGCGGCCGTGACGACGGTGCCGTTTTTGATGACGAGATCGTATGCGGCCATGGGCTGCGCTCCCCTCGCGGGGATCGCCCCGCGCCATCGACTGTAGCGCGGGGCGTGCAGCCCCTAAAGCCGTCTTATGGCAACTGGCGGCTCGCGCCGCCGGCCGATCAGAATCCGTGCGAGGCGGCGAACCCCTTGCCGGCCTGCAATTCGCCGATCGCCTGGCGGATCAGGGCTTCGGCATTCACCTTGTGGCCGCCGAACACGTCGCGGGCTTCGCCCCCCAGGATACCCAGAGCATTGTTCAGCGCGCCCTCGGCCTGGTTGATCGCCGGGTAGCGGCCCTGTGCAAACGTGCCGGCGGTGAACGACACGAGACCGATGACGAGCGCGGCAGCGGTCAGCTTTAGCTTTGATTGCATCGACGATGTCTCCCGTTTTGGTGATTTATTGGCGACCCGAGAACGTACGGCGCGACCTTTTATGCGGTTCCGCGAGGAAATTTGGTTTCTTCGACACGATGCGCCGGCCACGCTAGTCTAACCCGGAATTTAGCGTGGAGGCATGTCATGACGACGACAGCGCATCGGCCGACCATCGCGGTCACGCAACACGCGATCGCGGCGGGGCATTATCTGGCCTCGACCGCCGGTTTCGACATCCTGCAGGCCGGTGGCAACGCGGTCGATGCCGGGGTCGCGGCAGGAATCGCCCTCGGTGTGCTGCAAAGCGACCTCGTCAACTGCGCCGGCGTCGCGCCGATCATGATCTATCTCGCCGAGAAACAGGAGGTCGTGACCATCGCCGGGCTCGGCACCTGGCCCCGGGCGCTCGATCCCGAGCTTTTCATGCGCGAACACGGCGGCAAGATCCCGCTGGGCGTGCTGCGCACTGTGGTTCCCGCGGCGCCCGATGCGTGGATCACCGCATTGCGGCGTTACGGCACGATGAGCTTTGGCGAGGTCGCGGCGGGGGCGATCCGCCTCGCGCGCGATGGCTTCCCGATGTACCCGCTGATGGCTGACAGCCTGAAGCGCCATGCCGAGCGCCATGCGCAATGGCCGTCGAGCGCGGCGGTCTATCTGCCGAACGGCCGGGCGCCGGAAGTGGGTGAGGTGTTCTATCAGAAGGAACTCGGCGCCTCGCTGCAATATATGGCTGACCAAGAAAAGGCTGCCTCGGGCGGTCGCGAGGGCGGTCTCGAAGCGGCGCGCGACGCGTTCTATCGTGGCGACATCGCCCGTAAGTTCGTCGCTTTCAACAAGGCTGAGGGCGGGCTTCTGTCGGCCGAGGACCTGGCGAATTACCACTCGCCGGTCGGGCCGGCCGAGCGGCGCGGCTTTGGGGACCTCGAGGTGTTTACCTGCGGCGCCTGGTGCCAGGGCCCGGTGCTGCTGCAGACGCTGGCGCTGCTTGAAGGCTCCGACGTCACCAGGTTCGGCCATAACAGCGCCGATTATGTGCACCATCTGACCGAGGCGCTGAAATTGGCCTTCGCCGACCGCGAGGCCTATTACACCGACCCGGCGACCGGTAGCGTGCCGCTGCCGACGCTCATCTCCGATGAATACGCAGCCGAGCGGCGAAAGCTGATCGATCCGAAAAAGGCGTGGGGCGAGATGCCGCCGCCGGGCGAGCTTGGCGCCAAAGGCCAGGTGCTGTCGCCCAGCGCCGGCAATCCGTTCCCCGAGCCCGACACCTCCTATGTCTGCGCCGCCGATCGCTGGGGTAATCTGTTTTCGGCGACGCCGAGCGACGGTTCCTACGGCTCGCCGATCGTCCCGGGCACCGGGTTCATCCCGTCGAACCGCGGCTCACAGTCTCGCCCCGATCCGAAGCACCCGGCGGGTGTCGCGCCCGGCAAGCGGCCGCGCCTGACGCCGAACCCTGCGCTGGCGATCAAGGGTCGCGGCGCGCAGTTCCTGCCGTTTGGCACGCCCGGTGGCGATGTGCAGACCCAGGCGATGCTGCAGGTGCTGCTCAACGTCTTCGCGCACGGCATGCCGGTGCAGGACGCGATCGAACAGCCGCGCTTCGCGAGCTATTCCTACCCGTCATCCTTCGCGCCCTACGACTATTATCCGGGCAGGCTCAATCTCGAAGGCCGGTTCTCGGAGACGGTGGCGGGCGACTTAGCGGCGCGCGGCCACAAGATCGAGCGCTGGCAGGACTTTGAATGGCTGGCCGGCGCAGTCTGCGCGATCCTCGTCGACCCCAAGAAGGGCACGCTCGAAGCCGGCGCCGATCCGCGCCGCGCCGCCTACGCGCTCGGTTGGTGAGCCGGACCAATTGCCAACATCCAAGACGCCAAAGGAACCCGTCTCGCAAGGCTTGCGTAACGGCACATGAGATAAGGATTAGCGCGCCGCAACGAAGTCGTTCAGCGCAAGGAGAGCCGTCGTGCAGGGAATTCGTGGGGTCATTTCGACGCTTGGCAGCGATGGTCGGGAGGTCATGGGGCCCGGCATCTTGCTCTGGCATTATCCGGACAACTCGATCGTCAACAACTCGCTGTTGACGGTCGAAAGCAACCATTTCTGCGTGCTCAAATCGCGCGGGGCGATCCTCAGCGTCTACGATACGGGGCAATACCCGGTGACGACGCCGGATCGCCCGATCCTTGGCTCGTTCACTCAGGCGTTTTTTGGCGGCCAAAGCCCCTGGCAGTACGAAGCGCTTTATATCAACCGCTCGAAGATGGTGGTGAAGGCGATGGGACTCGCGCTGTCTTCCGAGATGGCAGAGATGAGCTATGAGGTCGACTACTACTTTCACGTCGCGAACAAGGACGATGCGGTTGCGCTCGTCACCCACATGCCGGTCGCCGACCACACGATCACCGCCGAACAGGTCAACGACTACGCCAAGCCGGTCGTCGAGCAGGCGATCAATCAGGTCGTTCAGGTTACGCCGCTCGAACGGGTCAATGAGAAGATCCACGAGATCGTCGAGACCGTGCACGGCCATCTGCAGGATTTCCTCAAGGTGTTCGGCATCACGCTCGACACCGTCAAGGTCCTTGTCTTTCCGCGCGACGAGCGGATGCGCGCGTTGATCTCGCTGCGCGCCTTTGGCCTGCAGGAGATCGACGCGGTGCGCTACTACATCGCGATGATCATGGCCGAGCACGGCCTCGTTTCGGCGCCCAATATGGCGATCGGCCAGCCCTTCACGATCGGTGCGCCGGTGCAAGCGACCGTGGCGGTCGGCGGGATCAGCGGTACGCCGGGACCGGCTCGTGGCTAGCCCCGTTTCCGGGCTTCCGGGAGAGGACGATCCGCTCTACCGGATCGGTGTGATGCTGATCAACGGCTACGGCTATAACTGGTATCGTCTCGACAACCAGATGCGCGCCGATGATCTGCTAGTGCGCTCGCGCGTCAGCGAGCATCTCGCCGGCGCGGTTGCGCGGTTGCGCGACCTCGAGGGCCGCTACCGGCGCAAATTCCTCCCGCCGCCGACACGGGAGCACCCCGACCCGGACCCGGTGCATCTCGCGGCGGCTCGGCAGTTCCGCGCGATCGAAGATCGCATTGGCGACATCGACACCCGCGTGCGGGGCGCCGCTGTGCCACCCAACGACCGCATCTGGCAGCGGCATCGCGATGAACTCGACACGCTCGCCAAGCTCGGCAATTGCGATGTGCTGATGCTGGGCGGCGCCAAACAGCTCGCAGACCTCGTAGCCATGCTACCGGTCGATTTGGCGATCGCCCCGGAAAGCGAGCAGCGGATCGATACGCAGCTCGCCCAGCTCGCGGGGGTGCTCTCGCGCCGCGGCGATATCCTGGCGATATTCTGAGGACGGGTTAGCTCTCCGCGCCACCTCCGCGCCGGGTTGGCAGGGACTAGGCTCCGCGCCGCTCCTGCTTGGGGTAGGGCGTCCCATCGCGATGAGTGTAGGTGCCAGGCGGATCTTCGGCCGACACTTTCATGTCGATGTCGGAATAGAACGCACGATCGTCGGGCGGCCTCGGGCCCATTTCAAGGAAGGTGGCGTCGGCGGACGAGCGGTTTTGCAGATGGTGGCCGTCGCCGTCATTGGCGGGGAAGCCGGCGCAGTCACCGGGCCTGAGGATTTCGTCGCCGGCGTCGGTGACGAGGGTTATTTCGCCCGAAAGGACGTAAACGAACTCATCCTGCGCGGTGTGCCAGTGACGCTGGCTCGACCACGCGCCCGGTTCGAGGCGCACCAGGTTCACCCCGTACTGCGAGAGGCCGGCCGCGTCCGCGAGCCGGGTGCGGTGGCGCGCCCGGCACGGCTCGTCGAACGGCGGCGGGTAGAGCGTGCCGGAAATCACCGGCAGGGTTTTCGGATCGATGCGTTTTGCCATGGCTGGCCCCCTCGGTCGGACGGGGGAGCCTTGCGTCGCCGGGCGGTGTGAGTCAATCTTGATTCTCTGAATCAAGATTGGATCAAGTTTGCAGATCGGACCGGCGGAAGATGTTGCTGTTGTCTGCGCGCGAGGCGGCCGACCGGCTCGGCGTCAAGGTTGATACGCTCTACGCTTATGTAAGCCGTGGTTTGTTGCGATCAACGGAGATCGTCGGCAGCCGCGAGCGCCATTACGACGTCGACGAGATCGAGAGCTTCCGCGCCGGCCGCGGCACGACCCGCGCCCGGCCGCCGGCCGAGGATCTGATCCCGGTCATCGGCTCAGCAATCTGCCTGATCGAAGATCACCGGCTCTTTTATCGCGGCCGTGATGCGCTGGTTTTGGCCGAGACCGCGACGTTGGAGGAGGTGGCCGACATCCTTTGGGATGATCGCGCGGTGGCCGCCCCTCACCCTCCCACGCCTGCGGCGTGGGTTCCCCCCTCTCCCCGTAAACGGGGCGAGGGTATTATCGGCGTCATCGAACGCTGCCAAATCCGCCTCGCGGAGATGAGCGCGGCAGATCATGCGGCGCTCGACCTGACAAAAGCGGGGGTCGTGCGCACCGGAAGGCTGATCCTCGCCGAGCTGGCGGCGTGCGTCGCCGGCGCCGGGCCGTCGCCGGTGCACGCGCAGCTCGCGACGGCATGGCGGCTCGACGCGGCCGCCGCCGATCTGGTGCGGCGCTGTCTGGTGCTGCTTGCCGACCATGAATTGAATGCCTCGACCTTTGTCGGACGCTGCATCGCGTCGACCGGTGCGACACCCTATGCAGCGGTGTCGGGCGCGCTCGCGGCGTTGTCGGGGCGGCGGCACGGTGGTGCGTCATCGCAAGCCGAGGCGCTGTTTCGCGAGTTGGGCGACAGCGCCGAGCCGTTGCCGCTGATGGCGGCACGGCTCCAGCGCGGCGAAGCGTTGCCTGGGCTCGGCCAGCCGCTTTACCCGAATGGCGACCCGCGCGCGCTGGCGATCGTCGACGCGCTGATTGCAGCGCGTCCAGAGGCGGGGCGGCGCGCGGCGGCGGCGGCGGTCGCGGCGATGGAGCTGACCGGGCAAGCCCCCAATATCGATTTCGCGCTCGGCGCGGCGACCACCGCGCTCGGTCTTCCGCCCGGTTCGGCGCTGGCGATCTTTCTCGTCGCACGGTCGGTCGGTTGGATCGCGCACGCGATGGAGCAATACGAAACCGGCGTGCTGATCCGCCCGCGCGCCCGCTACACCGGACGCCGTGCGGGCTGAGGCTTTATCACGCATGCAACGGAGCAATACCAAACTCGCGCACGCATTTGCCGGCACGGCCGCTAGAGTTGGCGCCGGCATTGCACCGCAATTGCCAGGTAGCGCGCAGAATTTGAGTTTTCGCCGTGTCTAAGCGTTTTCTCGGCCAGTCGCTTTTGGTCGTCGCGATCATCTGCGGGGTTGCGGTACTGCCAGCCGCGGCGATCTCGCTCTACACCGCCTGGTATCTGATGGTGCCGCGCTATTCGGCGGTCGCGGAAATCCCGCAATATGGCTTTAATGCCCGGCTCGACCTCTTTCTGTCCGACGACGAGGCGCGCGATTCCGGGCGCCATGTGACCTTCATCAGCGACGGCCAGTACCATATCGCGACAATCCCCGGCTGGGACTGGGCGCATCGTGCGCGCACCAGCCTCTACCGCATCGACGACAACCATCTCGCGCTTCTGAGCGCGCAAGGCCATGACGTGGAGATCACTCTGAAGCCGTTCGACGCGGCGCCGCTGACCTCCGGGCGCGGCGATGGGTGGGAATATCTTGGCGCGTTCGACTTCACCTTTCCGTCGGACGAGAAGCCGCGCCTCGTGTTTTTCGTGCCGGGACAGCTCGCCGAATGCATTCCGATGGGGAACGACGATACGGCGGCCTGGGCGAAGATGCCGCGCGCGGCCGCCCGCCGTGCTACCTGCCCAACCTCGACCATGCCGATAGACTGAGGCGCGGCGAACAAGGAAGCCATGCCGAGCGGCGGCTTTGCGCGCCGTCGGGGCTGAGTTATCAGTGGGGCGCCGCAAAACGGGCCGCAGGAGAACATGAGGGGCATGAGCCAGAGCGTGGATTGGCGCGACGCGATCTTCGCCGCGCTGACGGCGGCGGATATTCGCCAGGTTGGCTATGTTCCGGATGCCGGGCATGCGCGGCTGATCGAGCGCTGCCACGCCGATTCCAAGATCCGCGCGGTGTCGCTGACCACCGAAGAGGAAGGGATCGCGCTCGCCGCCGGCGCCTGGCTCGGCGGGCAACGCTGCGCGCTGTTGATGCAATCGAGCGGGGTCGGCAACTGCATCAACATGCTGAGCCTCGCGAAAGCCTGCCGATTTCCGCTGACGATGCGCGGCGAATGGGCCGAGTTCAACCCGTGGCAGGTGGCGATGGGGTCGAAGACCCAAGCGGCGCTCGAACTGATGGATGTGCTGGTCTACCGGGTCGACGACGCGGCAGACGCGGCCGACACTGTCGCCGCGGCGCTCGACATCGCGTTCAACGGCGGCCTCGCCACGGCGGTGCTGCTGTCGCAGCGCCTCATCGGCGCGAAGAAATGGGTGAAGGAATGACCGCCGGCAGCAATCAGCCGCGGCTCGACCGCCGCGCCGCGATCCGCGTGCTGCTCGCCGAGCGGGGCGAGACGCTGGTGGTCACGGGGCTCGGCTCGACCACCTATGACGCTGCGTCGGTCGCCGATGACGAGCGCAATTTCTATCTGTGGGGCGCGATGGGCGGTGCGGCGATGGTCGGGCTGGGTCTGGCGATCGCGCGTGCCGATCGGCCGGTGCTGGTGGTGACCGGGGACGGCGATACGCTGATGGGCCTCGGTGCGCTGGCGACGATCGGGGTGCAGGCGCCGCCCAATCTGGCGATCGCGGTCTTCGACAACGGCCGCTATGCCGAGACCGGCATGCAGCCGAGCCACACCGACAGTGCGGTCGACCTCGTCGGGGTAGCGCGGTCCTGCGGCATCGCGGCGGCGCTCGACATTACCGACGAGACCGCGCTCGCCGATTTCGCCCGGCGCGCGCAGGCGATGACCGGCACACTCTTCGCGCGCGTCGCGATCCTCGCCGACGAGCCGCCCCGCGTGCTGCCGTCGCGCGACGGGGTGTACCTGAAAAACCGCTTCCGCCGCGCAACCGGCGTGAAGTAGCGCCGCCGCACCCCACCCCTGCGGACGACGCGCTTTAGGGCGCGGCAAAAAAGCCCGACACTCGCCGGCAGAATGAGAGGCGAGACACCCGCCCGACCTCGAGTCGTTAGACCTTCGGGGCTAACCAACCCGGCGCCGATCTATCTCGTCGGGCTGTTCGGCATGGGTTACAGCGACTTCTACAATTTCCTTATCCCGCTCTACGGTCTGTCGCTCGGTATGAACGCGAGCCAGGTTGGCCTTCTGGTCGGCGCGCGCTCGTTGCTCGCGGTACTGCTGTCGATCCATATCGGCGTGTTGATGGACCGCTTCGGGACGCGGCGGGTGACCTTGTTTTTTGTGTGGTCGGCCATCTTGCTCGCGCCCGTCTTTCCGCTGCTGCCGTGGTTTTGGCCGCTCCTGCTGCTGCAGATCGCCAATGGCGCGGCGCTCAATTTCGCGTGGTCGGGAGCGCAAACGCTGATCGCCCAGCTTGCCGAGGGCGAGGCCGAATATATCGGCCGGTTCAGCTTTTTCGCCCGGATCGGCACCACGGCGGCGCCGATCATCGTGGGCTTGGTGTGGGATTTCGGCGGGGCGTGGCCAGCCTTTGTCCTCGGTGCGCTGTGGGGGGGCGCGCTGACGGTCGCGCTGCTGCGCGCACCGGAGGCCAAGGAGCGGACGCCGGGAGTGGCGGGCAGTTTCCGGCTGCGCGAGTTGCTGCCGAACGTCTCGGACTACGTGCAGTGCTTCGCGTTGATGGTGATCCCGGTGGTCTTCACCTCGATGGCGATCATCTTTCTGCGCACCGCGACGATGGGCGTGCAGCAATCGCTCTACATCGTCTACCTGCACGGGATAGGCCTCGTCGGCACGACGATCGGCATCCTGTTCGCGACGGTGGAGATTTTCAGCGGGCTTGGCCATTTGTTCGCTGGGCGGGCGATGCGCATGGGCGACCCGCAGAGAACGATGCTTTCCGGCACGATCATCTCGATCGCGGTGATCTGCATCACGCCGTTTCTCGGCGGCGTCTACGCGCTGCTGCTCGCCGCGAATGTCGTGCGCGGCTGGCTGCAAGGCGTGGTGCAGCCGATGATGTTCTCGGTGCAGGCGAAGGCCGTCGGGCCGTATCGCCAGGGCGCGGTGGTGGGGCTGCGTCAGACGATGAATCGGCTCGCGGCGATTATCATCCCGCCGATCATGGGAGTCATCGCCGATACCTGGGGCACGACGTCGGGCTTTGTGAT
>Ga0210398_10001135_pt1 | contig 28558 bp, 14 predicted proteins | sample IncBWC4OmetaG_FD_161047 | JGI IMG/M metagenome (GOLD analysis project Ga0210398, IMG submission 161047) | Forest soil microbial communities from Barre Woods Harvard Forest LTER site, Petersham, Massachusetts, United States - Inc-BW-C-4-O | ecosystem: Environmental > Terrestrial > Soil >... | reverse complement strand
CTCTACAAGGTGCCGAGGTGTGGATGGCGGTCACCTACTTCGAGCTGTGGCTCACCCGGTTGGTCGGTTTCCTACCCGAGTTGACTGAGTGCACAGTCTGCGGGCGGGCCCTGAACGGAACTCGCGCTTATTTTCACGCCTTGGCCGACGGACTGATGTGCCCCGAGGATAAGCGTCTGGCGTCATCCGAGATTTCAAAGGACTCGCGAGATTTGGCGGCGGCAATGTTTCGCGCTCCGGTGGACAGTTTTGCTGGGATGCCGTGGCCCAAAGCGCGGGGGGCAGACTTGCGGAAGTTTCTGATTCAAATCTTGCAACGACATATTGAGAAGAAGCTGGTAACGGCGGGGATGCTGGAGAAGGGCGGCTTCTAGGTGCGGCATCGAAATGGTAAGTGAAGCGCCGTCGAGAATGGATGGCCGACAGCTGACGGCTGGTAGCCGCTTCCGTTACAATCGCTGATTGACCTTCGGTCCCCAAACAAACCTGTGAATAATCCTAAACCCAATTCGCTTACATTTCAGGAACTCATCCTGCGGCTGCAGGCGTTTTGGGCGGAGCGCGGGTGTGTGCTGCAGCAACCCTACGATGTTGAAGTGGGAGCTGGAACCATGGCGCCGGAGACGTTTCTGCGCGTGCTGGGGCCGAAGCCTTACAAGGTTGCTTATGTGCAGCCTTCGCGGCGTCCGGCGGACGGACGTTACGGGGAAAATCCGAACCGGCTGTTCAAGCACACGCAGTTGCAGGTCATTCTGAAGCCTCCGCCGGAGAATGTGCAGGAATTGTACTTAGAGTCGCTGGGCGCGATAGGCATTAACCTCCGGCAGCATGACATCAAGTTTGAGGAAGACAACTGGGAAGCTCCAACGCTAAGCGCCTGGGGCGTGGGCTGGCAGGTGATGCTCGATGGGCTGGAGATCACACAGTTCACCTACTTTCAGCAGTGTGGCGGGCTGGACTTGTTTCCGATTTCCGCCGAACTGACGTATGGGCTGGAACGCATCGCGGCCTTCCTTCAGGACGTGGATTCGATTTACGAAATTGTGTGGGCGCGCGATCCCGAGACCGGGCTGGCAACGACCTACGGGGATGTGCGGCTGGCCGATGAGCTGCAGTTTTCCGTCTACAATTTCGAGGTGGCGGATGTGGAGAAGACCTGGAAGCATCTCGAACTCTATGAGGCGGAGTGTAAGGAACTGCTGCAGGGGTATGCGGGCATGGGAACTCAAAATCCCCGCCTTGTCTCTGCGGACGAGGGAGAGACGGGGACGAGGCAACCAGAGTCTCTGCCTGCGAAATCCCGGTTTCCTTTGCTAGCGGCCTACGATCTTTGCCTGAAGTGTTCCCACTTGTTCAATGTGCTGGACGCTCGTGGGGCGATCTCCGTCACTGAGCGCGTGGGCGTGATTGCCCGTGTGCGCGCGCTGGCGGTAGGCATCGCGAAGGCTTGGGTGGATCAGCAGAAGAGCGCTTCTGCCGCGGCGGGCGACCAGGCCGACGAGGAAGAACCTGTGCGCGAGAAGCGAGCGAAGACGAAGATACTGTCGCCGGTTGGATCGTGAAATTTATGACGGGGTGCGCGCCACGTTGGTTTGAGTGAGGTTTTGAGAAGCTTAAGGTTTCAGGGCATGCCAGACTTTCTGCTAGAAATCGGGTGCGAAGAGATTCCGGCGCGGATGATCGACGCCGCTTCGCAGGAGTTGCGCGAGCGCGTCAGTGCCCTGCTGAGCCGGGAGCGACTGCCGCCGAACGAGGTCACGTATTTCGACACACCGCGGCGATTGGCGGTGATTGCAGTTGGCATCCCGGCGGCTCAACCGGACGTCAGCGAGCAAGTGACCGGTCCCTCGGCCAGTGTTGCTTATAAGGAAGGTCAGCCTACGCCGGCAGCGCATGCGTTTGCCAAAAAGGCTGGAGTCGACGTATCGCAACTCGAGAGGATTACAACCGCGAAGGGCGAATACCTGGCGGCGAAGGTTACCAAGAAGGGCCGAAGCACGGCCGATATTCTCGCGGAGACTTTGCCGAAGGAACTCTCCTCGATCTACTGGCCCAAAAGTATGTACTGGCGCAAGCCGCACGAGCGCTTTGTGCGGCCGGTGCGCTGGCTGGTGGCAATGCTCGACGGCGAGACCATCCCGCTGGAATTTGACGGAATCTGGGCAGGGAAGACTTCGCGCGGGCACCGGATGTTGTCCCAAGGGGATGTCACGATTCCGCGGGCTGGATCTGCTTATGTCGATGCTCTGCGCGGGGCCAAGGTCCTCGGCCGTGCGGAACGCGAGCAGCAGATTCGCAAAGCATTGGACGCCGCCGCGCGCACGATTCCCGGAGCACGATGGCGGGAAGACAAGTCTCTGCTCGACACCGTCGTGAACCTGACGGAATTCCCCTCCGCAATTCTGGGTGGCTTCGATCCGCAGTTTCTGGCTCTGCCGGAGGAGGTTCTGGTTACGGTGATGCGGGACCATCAAAAATATTTTGCCGTAGAAGATGCGAGCCACAAGCTGCTGCCGCACTTTCTGGCGGTGTTGAATACGGATGAGGACCGGGATGGATTGATTCGGCACGGCAACGAGCGCGTGCTGCGGGCCCGTTTCAGCGATGCCAAATTTTTCTGGGAGACAGACCAAAAACGCTCGCTGCTGGAGCGGCTGGAACTGCTGCGGCACGTTACTTTCCAGAAGGACCTCGGCAGCTACTATGACAAGACGCGGCGGGTGCAGCGATTGTGCAGTTGGCTGAGTGAGATCATCAAGCAGAGCGGGATGGCTGTGCGCGCGGGCGTGGTCCACAAAGCGGCTTGCCTGGCGAAGACCGATCTGACCGCCGAACTCGTGAAGGAATTTACCGAACTGCAGGGCATCGTGGGCGGCCTTTACGCGCGGGCCCAGGAACTGGATTCGACCTTGCCCGAGGCCACACGGCTGGCTATTGCGGATGTGATTTACGATCAGTACAAACCCGAGTCCGTCGAAGATGAAGTGCCGCGGTCGGTGGAAGGCGCGGTGCTTTCGGTCGGCGACAAAGCGGACACGATTGCGGGCATGTTTTCGCTCGGGCTGGTACCAAGCGGGTCGAAGGATCCGTTTGCGCTGCGCCGGCAGGCGAATGGGATTGTGAAGGTGATCGCAGAGAAAAAGCTCCCGCTGCAGCTGACGGATTTGATGCGGGATGCACGGGCTGGTTACCAGGGGTCAGAAGCGGAGAAGAAGTTTGTGGCGGATGGGAAGTTTGTCGAGTCCGTGAAAACGTTCTTCCGCGAGCGTCTGGAGTTTTACTTGAAGGATGTTCGCGGATATGCGTATGACGTGGTGAAGGCTGTGCTGGCGGCTGACGCTGATGACGTAGTGGATGCGGTAGCTCGGGCGGAGGCGGTGAAACAGGTTTTGCATATGCCCGAGTTTCTGGCGATTGGCGCCGCCTGCAAGCGCATGCGAAATATTCTGAAGCAGGCGGAAGAGAAGGGAATTGCCCCGGCTGCTAGGTTCGAGACCTTGCCCCACTCAGCGCATGAAGAGAAAAATCTGGCAGCTTATATCGAGGCCAACGGACCTCGGGTCGATGAGCTTCGAAAGAAAAAGGAATACGGCGACGCCCTCATGCTGCTCTCGATGGCAAGAGAGCACGTTGACGCATTCTTCGACAAAGTCATGGTGATGGTAGAAGATGAAAAGGTACGGGCGAACCGCTTGGCACTGCTTCGGACTCTGCTGAAAGAATTTTCGACGATTGCGGATTTTTCCGAGATCGTGACGGAAGGCAAGGCGTGACCGCCGGAAATTCCTAATAAGTTTAGACGTGCGAATTGCCGGCGAGATGTCGGCGCTACAGAATCGAATCACAAAGGACTAATCATTTATGGCGACAATTACTCTTCCCGAAGCTCCAGTGCAGGAAAGCAAGAAGACCACAACCAAGTACGTTTACTTTTTCGGCGGCGGCAAGGCGGACGGCAATGGCAAGATGAAAGATGATCTGGGCGGCAAAGGGGCTGGCCTGGCCGAGATGACCAACGCCGGGTTGCCTGTTCCTCCAGGATTCACGATTCAGACCGAGGCTTGCCGCGAGTACATGCGGAACGGCGGCGTGTCCAAAGAAGTCGACCGGCAGATGGAGGAGGCGCTGTCCAAACTGGAAGCTCTGCAAGGGCAGAAGCTGGGAACCGGCGAGAACCCGCTGCTGGTGAGCGTGCGCTCGGGGGCGAAGTTTTCGATGCCGGGCATGATGGATACGATCCTGAATCTCGGCTTGAACGACAAAAGTGTGGAGGCGCTGGTCAAACGCAGCAACAATCCGCGGTTCGCTGCGGATTCCTACCGCCGGCTGATCCAGATGTTCGGCAACGTCGTGCTGGAGATTCCGAAGCACGCATTCGATGAAGTATTCGATGCGAAGAAAAAGAAGAAAAAGGCCAAGCTCGACACCGATCTTGACGCCAAGGCGCTGAATGAAGTGATTGAGGAGTACAAGAAAGTTGTCAAGAAGCACGCCAGGCAAGACTTTCCGCAGGATCCACACGAGCAGTTGGTGATGGCGCGGGACGCCGTGTTCCGCTCCTGGCAGAACGACCGTGCTAAGCATTACCGCCGCATCAACAATATCGATGACATGCTGGGGACCGCGGTCAATGTGCAGGCGATGGTGTACGGCAACCTCGGCGATACCAGTGGCACAGGTGTGGGCTTTACACGCAATCCCGCGACAGGCGCAAAGGAGTTCTACGGCGAATTTCTGATGAACGCGCAGGGCGAGGATGTGGTCTCAGGCGTTCGCACCCCAGTGCATATATCCGAGCTGCACAAGATCATGCCTCATGTCTACGACCAGTTGCGCGACATCACGACACGGCTTGAGAAACATTACAAAGACATGCAGGATTTCGAGTTCACCATTCAGGATGGCAAGCTCTACATGCTGCAGACGCGGAACGGCAAGCGGACTGGTCTTGCCGCGGTGCAGGTGGCTATCGATATGGTGAGCGAGGGACTCATCAGCAAAGATGAAGCGATCTTCCGTCTCGATCCCAATCAAGTCGTAGATTTCTTTGTGTCCCGGTTGGACGACAAAGACGTTCGGCCCGAAGACGTGCTGACCACGAAGGGAATCGCAGCCTCCCCGGGAGCGGTCGCGGGGCAAATCGTTTTTACGGCCGACGATGCGGTTGAGAAAGCCGGACATGGTGCGGAGAAGAACCCGGTGATCCTGGTTCGCGCCGAAACCACTCCGGAAGACATACACGGTATGGAAGTTGCGATTGGCATTCTGACGTCGCAGGGTGGGGCGACCAGTCACGCGGCGGTCGTCACTCGTGGCATGGGAAAAACATGCGTTGCGGGTGCCGGAGAGATCGTAGTTGACGAAAGAGCGCGCCAGATGCGGGCGCGAGGGCAGGTATTCAAGGAGGGAGACTGGATCACGCTCGACGGTACGGCCGGCAGCGTGTTGAGAGGCAAGAGAAAGCTGCTTCCGCCGGACCCGGAGAATTTGGCGAAGCTCGACAAGTTCATGAGCTGGGCGGAGCCCTTCCGAAAGATCGAAGTGCGAGCCAATGCTGATATCCCACGCGACGCGAAGAAAGCGCGCGAGTTCGGCGCCGAGGGCATTGGCCTGTGCCGAACCGAGCACATGTTTTTTGCTCCGGATCGCATCCCGCACATGCGTGCCATGATACTTGCTGACAACGAGAAGGACCGTCGCAAGGCGCTCAAGAAGCTGCTTCCCTATCAAAGGAAAGACTTCGAGGGTCTCTTCAAAGCCATGGAGGGGCTGCCGGTGACGATTCGTTTGCTCGACCCTCCGTTACACGAGTTTTTGCCCAAACGGGAGAAGTTGATGGTGGATATTGCCACGCTTCCGCGTGCGACTGCGAAACGGAAGAAGGTGCTGATCGCGGAGTACAAGGATTACGGCGTGAAAAGAGCCAGCGATCTGAAGGAAGTTCTTCGCAGTCTGTTAGCACGTGTAGAAGAGTTGCACGAGTTCAATCCCATGCTAGGGCTTCGCGGATGCCGCTTGGGGATAACCTATCCCGAGATTACTGAGATGCAGGTGCGGGCCATTATCGAAGCGGCCGTCGCCGTGGAAAAGGAAGGCATCAAGACTCACGCGGAGGTGATGATTCCGCTGATCGCAACGGTAAAGGAGATGGAGAACCAGGGAGCGATAGTGAAGCGCGTAGCTGAGGACGTATTCAAGGAGAAGGGAAAGCGCGTGGACTACCACGTGGGCACGATGATCGAGTTGCCTCGCGCCTGTTTGGTCGCGGACGAGATCGCCAAAGAGGCGCAGTTTTTCTCATTTGGCACTAATGACCTGACGCAGACCGCCTTTGGTTTCTCACGTGACGACGTGAATAAAATCCTGACGGCGTATCTGCAGGAAGGGATTCTGAAGCAGGATCCGTTTGCCGCGATCGACCAGGTGGGTGTGGGTGAACTGGTGAAGATCGGGATCGAGCGGGGGCGAAGGACGCGACCGGACTTGGAGATCGGGATCTGCGGCGAGCACGGCGGCGAGCCGGAGTCGGTCAAGTTCTGCCATCAGGTGGGCATGGACTACGTGTCATGCTCCCCGTTCCGGGTACTGACGGCGCGTTTGGCAGCGGCGCAAGCCGGAGCGTCGGATACACTGAAGGTTGAGGGTGGGAGAACGAAATAAGACCAGTTAACCTAGTGGGTGCGGGAGGCGCGCGAGCGTTTTGCGCGTCCCCCGCCCGCGAATTACTGCACTTTCTGCAGGCGTGCGATTAACTTCTGCGCCAGGCTCTCTTCCGAATCCGACCAGAGCAGCCGCGAACTGGTGCCAGTGTTTTTCTCTACATTCACCGAGAATTCCACCAGTTTCGCGACATTGTCACGAATCTTGGCGCGAGTCTGGTCGGTGAGTGAAGTCTCGGGCTGGAGAAAATATGAATCCGGACCAAAATCCACCTGGATGTGTCCCGTCTGCTGATAAGCCCCTTCGTCAAATTCTTCTCCCTGGACGATGAACTTCACCATTGCGGGTTCGAGCACCCAGTTCTCGTTCGACGCATCGGGTGTCCACAAGTCCCAATGAGCTTCGAAGACGTAAGCGTAATCGTCGTGGACCTGCTCGGCGGCGATCAGCGCCGCCTGCCCGGGGTCGATTCCCGAGGGAAACCGTCGTTCCAGCACCGTTGCCTCGTCCCACGAAATAGGATGAAGAGCAAAGTAAGTGATCCCCGGACGCTGCGCCGAGAAAGGAAACTGCTGCAACACCGCGAAGGCGTGCGGCAACATCTCCGGGCCGGAAAAATCGGAGAACCAAAGACTGAGATAAAGTGGATCGGACACAATCGCCTCGAATTGTGGTGAGCGTCACCTGCGGTCACCATTATTCTAAATTGTCTGGCGATTGCAGGAAAAGGGAGCAACTCCTCGTTTTGACAGGGTTGCGAAAGGCTTGTTACGATCAACAGGTGCCTCGAGCACCCCGCCTCACATCCGTCCCCGTCGTCTAGCCTGGCCTAGGACATCGCCCTTTCACGGCGGTAACACGGGTTCAAATCCCGTCGGGGACGCCAAACTTGACATGATCGCTGTCATCGTCAACAGGTTATAGATTGTGATTTTGTCCCATGCGGACGGGGTCCGCCGTCTTCAGCTTTCCCCGATCTTCCAAAACCAAAATCGAACCGGCGATGAATTGTTTCGTCACTGAAGCGATATTGAATCTGCTCGTGGACGAGTTTGGTATGTTCCACTCCGCGTCCGCCTGCCATTCTCCACTGGATCACGGAACGCTGGCTTCATCGCCCAATGTTTGTTGTGATAAGAACTACGATTTCGTTGCCCTTCGAGCCATTAAACAGGCAGGGGGCAATGACCGAAGCTCTTGTTGTATCCACTCCAGATCCCTCTTGCCACGTACAACGGCGTTGAATTCCTCGGGAGTATTGTAGATCACCACGGTCGCGTTGGCGGGAACGGCCGCCCGCAGCTTTTCCTTTGCCACCTTGGGCGTGTTGGGCTCAAAGATTGCATCCTGAAGTCGAAACTTGGTCGCTTGGATCTTTGGCAGCCAGTCGACAGGGTCAAGAGCTGCCGTTTTTTTCAGGAATTCGGGCTTGCCATACTCCCCACGCTCGTCCTCGGGCACGAAGGGAGAAATTGCCATCCAAGTTGGCCAATCGCCCCAAGGATCCAAGGTATCCAGTACCTTAATCCTGGGATCGACCGCCGAAGCGAGAATCGCGATGCTGGCTCCCGATCCCTGCGCGAACATCCCCACCCGGCTCATGTCGAGATCGTTCCGAGTGGCGAGATAATCCAGAACCATTTGCACGTCGTGTGCCGAGGTCGCCAGACACTCTTGCAGTTCGCTGAGAAACCACTCCCGCATCGGGCGGTCATGATAGCGATGTCCGGTGAGAGCGGTCACAAAACCTACGGCGGCAAAACCGTCCTTCGTCACCGCTTTTTGGAAGTCCTCATTCTTGAAGCGGTCCGTGTCCGCAGGATAACCATAAAGATAGAGGACCACCGGAGGTTTCCTGACTCCCTTGGGCTTCATCACATAAAGGTCGATGGGATCGCCAAACCGCCACTGAACCTGGAGCAGTTCGACGGTATAGCTTGGGTAATTATTGATGTAGCCTACGAGCGGCGGAACCGGCTTCAGATTGCTATTTTTAAGAGAAGGCGAAGTCCAGTCCTCCTTCGCGCCGCTGAAGCGCGTATCGGCCGGGTCGGCAATCGGGGGAGACGCCGGTTCGAATTGAGCGGCACAGATCTGTGCTATTAAGATCTGAAATAAGAATAAAACTGCGATCTCAATCGCAAGCATTCTCAAAAACACGAATAACAGAGGCTTTCGATGCATCGTTTTTCTCCGGAATGTACTCCGCCCGAGCAAAACAAGACGCCAAGACCGTCGCCGGAACGATCAGAAGGGCGAGCCACCGTGCAGCGCTCGCCCCTCCGTACTCAGTTAAAACGGCAGGCAACCCTACGGAACCGAAACACAAGAGGTGCCCGGAGCAGACTGGGCCAGCTTCGTGGTTGTGTCGGAGGTCGCTGCGATCCCAGTGGAGGTGAGGATGCAACCGCCCGCGTCACCACCTCTGTCTCCCGTGGTCGCGACATTAATTGGAGGGATGCCAAGCCGGGTGTAGTGCGAACGCAGGAGTGCAAGACCCGGATCAGTTGCTCCGACCTTTTGTGCAGGCACGTAGTCGGGAACAGTATTGACAACGTAAGTCTGCGAGCCCGTCGCCAACAGGGTGGCATTGGCCAATGCCGCTCCGTTGCTCACCACACGCAGGGTCGACCACGCCCGGTAAGAGCCGTTGCGAAGGTTCGGGAACGACAAGTTGCCGCTCCAGATCTTGCCCTCAGCGCACGGGAAGGCGCCAGCACAAGCTGCAGGCAACGTGGCCGCCGACGGCAAAGCCCCGGCGATGGCTGGTTGTCCGGGATCGAGGGTGGTTCCATACTTGTGGAAAATCCCATCGATTCCGTTTAGTGTCAGGTAGCCGTAGTCGACGTTGTCTGCAATGCTGGAAACGTTTCCGTAGCTGAAGAATGTGTAGCCGATGCCGTCGGTGCCATTGTTCGTGCCCGAGTTTTGGACGGACTTCACCTCTTCACTCGTCCCGATGGCCCGAAAGCGTTTCCCACCTGCCGTGCAGGTCTTGGCCAGGGGGTTGGCGGCAGCTACACCGGTCTCCTGGCTCTTGCCAGAGTAGGCAGGGTAACGCAATACGGTGTACTCCGTGGTGTTCATCGTCCCAGAAAGAGGCTCTCGCAGGTACACCTGAATATCCGCCGCAGGCGCACCAAAGGCGCTGGAGTCACAGTTAGCTCCGCTAAACGCAGCCTGAAGGTCGGCATCGGTCGCGTTGGTTACTGTCTTTAGCGCGCCCGTGCGTTGTGTGATGAAGACGATTGGAGCGGCACCAACCGACACGGTGCTATACACGGGGATGATTGTGCCGGTGAAAGGATCTTTTCCGGTGAGGCCGAACGCCAAGACGTGTGCAGTGGACGTGCTCCCTGGGTAAGCGCTAAGGATGTCGCTTCCTTCCAGGTCCGCAAGCGCCGCCCCAAAAGCGGGACAAGTGCCCGAGGCGTTAACGCCATAACCGAGGCCGGCCAGATTGTCATGACCTCCTCCGAGCTTTGAGTTCGCACGGCACGTGGCGAACATCGCATCTTCCGGGCGAATGTCAGTAGCTGCCGCGTTTACCTGCAATGTTCCGCTCGTAAGTAGAGCGCTAACCGCCGCCGGTGGCGTTGAGTCTGAGCTGTCGTCACCCCAGAGGGTGGAACTGATCAGGTTCGCCGGGGGCGGGACAGTGGTGATGTCGATAAAGCAACGAGGTTGAGCAAAGTAACAGCGGTCTCCCACACCGGAGTCAACTTTGCTGTACGCCCAGACGTTGGGGGTAGCGGCACTATCCCAGACCACCCACACGTTGCCAAGGTCGACGGCAGCGGTACCACCGCTAAAAACTGTCGGCCGTCCGTCAACAAGATTAAAGTTGCTACCCGTGTAGTGGAAACAGGGAGCTGTTCCGCCGGATACACACTTCCCACCGTTGTAAGCAGCCAGCGCCATCGACTGCCACATGGCGGAAGACCCCGCGAGTACCACTTTCACGGTCTGTGCGTGTGCCTGAGGCACGACGCTGACGATCGCGGTCAACAGCAGCACCGCGAAGACTGATTTCATACGCGTCATAGATATTCCTTTCTAAGGTTGGATCCAAGGTTGGAAAGCATAACTTTCATTTGCACGTGCGGCGCGTCCTGCCGCACGCAGGATTTCGAGTCTCTGCGATCGAACCGGCGTAAAGCTTCGACAAGCGCAGATCGCCTTGCTTGCGTGACCTGCTGCCCGAAACTGACACACCCCAGCAATACTTGTTAGAAGTCAGGCGGAGCATACTCGTTTGCGTGTTACGCGGGGATGAAGAGTTAATGAATTGTTTGTGACTGGAGGTGTCCGACAAAATGTCTCCCCGCGAGCATTCACAAACTGTTCACGAACGTTTCATACTGGCTTAATCTTTTTCCGTTCACCCTTCCTGTAATATCCGCCTTCGCTTCCCCAAGCTTCCAAAAGATTCAGGTACCGGACCGGAGAGCTATTTGTGAGATCCGTTTCGTCTCGCGATCTTCTATGCACCAGTTATGTCATTGCGCTATTGCTTCTATCGCCTTGGCGTGTCTTTGGTCAGGAGCAACCGAAGAAGGTCAACGACAAGACCGCCATCAGTGGGACAGTTACAGATCAAACTCAAGCAGTTGTCACGGGCGCAACAGTGGCTTTGAGTAACAGCCTGGGGTTCAAGAAGGAAACGACAAGCGATGACAGTGGCGCATATTCCTTCACTGATCTCGACGCCGGCACTTACAAGCTGTTAGTAACTGCACCCAACTTCGCTGTAAAGACCATGGATTACATAGCACTACCCACGGGCCTTCAATTGACTCTGGACGTCTCGCTGGAACCCGCCAGCACTAGAACCGAAATGAACGTGGACTCAAGCAGTTTGGGCAAAGTAGAAACCGAGACCTCTAGTGTTTCCGGCACAATTACGCAAAAAGAAGTGGTCAGCATCGGGCTGAACGGCCGGAATTTCACCCAGCTAATCGCACTCGCCCCCGGTGTGAGCAATCAAACCGGACAAGATGAGGCCAAGGTGGGAGTGGTTGGCAGTGTTAAGTACAGCGTGAACGGTGGGCGGGTTGAATACAACACGTTTGAGGTGGATGGCGGCGACGTGCTGAATACGGGTTTGAACGGTGCCTCCAGCACCCTCATGGTCTACCCGAGCCTCGATGCCATTCAGGAAGTTAAGGTCCTGACCTCGAACTATGGGGCTCAATTCGGGCGAACGGCATCCGGCACAGTGCAGGTGACGACCAAATCCGGAACTGAGAAGCTGCACGGAAACCTGTACGAGTTCATCCGCAATGAGGTATTTAACTCGCGCAATTATTTCGATCCCCCCGGCGGCGCGCCGCTCTATCGCCGGCAGGATTTCGGTGGCACGATCGGCGGCCCGTTGACCATTCCCGGCGTTTACAACACAAGAAACAAGGATAAGACCTTTTTCTTTTTCTCTGAGGAAGTCCGCCTGGAGAAAACCCCCACGGACTACAACCAGGCGGTGCCTTCGTTGAAAGAGCGTGGCATGGTGATGACGCCCCAGGGGATCCAGAAAAACTTGAGCCCACCCAACACCAGCGGCCTGGTTTCACAAGTCTTCGATTTTAGCGATGTTTGCCCGTTGCCTGGAACTGCCAACTCCGTGAGCTTTAATCGCCAGCAATTCCCGGATTGTCCTTCCCTGGGCGGCGATCCTGCGCGCCTCCAGCCGATTTACAACTTGCTGGGACAACAACTCGCGGGCACGTCTGCGAACATCGGCGTGGATAAGAACGCGCTCGCGATCTTGGAATCGAACTTCATACCAGTAGCAAATTCTCCCACGGGTTGCAACTTCCTTGTAGCGAACTTAGATCCGACTGATCCAAACCATTGTTACAACGCCGCCGTTTCCCCTTCTTCCTATTGGCGTGAAGAGTTATTTCACATTGACCAAACAATGACGACGAAGATCAGGGCGTCGTTTCGCTATATTCACGATGCCTGGAATACCAGTGTCCTGACACCACAGTGGGGCATCGTGCGAAACACGTTTCCCACCATACAGAACGATTTTACCGGGCCGGGCACGAGCCTGGTGGCTCGCATGACCCACACCATTTCGCCCACGCTGCTAAACGATCTGGTCATAACCTACACCAACTCAAACATTACCTTGGTTGACGAGAACGGACCGGGCGGAGCTCAGTTCCAGCGCAATCCCACTCTTGATCAGCCGCTCGTGGGCGACCCTGCCGCTCCGGGACAGTGCAATCCTCAGCTTAGCCTGGACCCGGCCAGCGGGATCCCACAATGCGCGATAGGTTATTTGTTCAACAACGGTTTTGGTGGCAAGATGCCGGGAGTCTCATTCCTAGGCACGAATGCCGAGTACGGCGGAAGAGGCTTCGCATCCGATCCCTCCTACATGCCCTGGAGCCACACGAATCCGACCTATGCTATACGCGATGACATCGGCAAATCGGTGGGCAAGCATACGCTGCAGTTCGGAGGCCAATACGTTCTGGCGCAGCGCAATCAGACCAACAACGCGATCGGCGCTGCTTCCGGTGACGTTCAGGGACTGTTGACCTTCAGCAACCTGGTGCACAGCACCGGAAATGCCTTTGCAGACTTCTTAACTCAGGCGGTGTTCAACGGTGTTACCACAGGGTACATTCAAACCTTCACTCAGGATTCTGCGCAGCGTCGCTATTACCAGAGCTATCAGATCGCTGAACCTTACTTCCAGGACGACTGGAAAGTAACTGCAAAACTTACCCTGAATCTGGGTGTGAGAGTCAGCTTGTTCGGTACCTACCGCGAGAAATATCACAATGCTTGGAATTGGGAAGCGACTAACTTTGACGCGACACGATTTGCCGTAGACCCGTTCAGTGGCGTGCTTCTTGACAAGAACGCGGGCTCGACCCCAATACCATTCAACCCCAGCACGTTCCAGTTGGATCCCCGAGTGGTAAGTGACCTCGGCCTGGTTCAATGCGGCGTCAGCGGCACCCCGGCAGGTTGCATGAAAGGGCATCTGTTTAATCCCGCACCCCGGGTTGGTTTTGCCTGGGACCCATTCGGCGATGGAAAGACCTCGATTCGTGGCGGCTACGGCATCTTCTTTGAACACGGGACCGGCAACGAAGCCAATACAGGTTCGCTGGAGGCCAGCTCGCCGCTGGTGCTGAGCATGACTCAGCCGCTTCCCCTTAGTTATCCTTGTATCGGCAATGTTGGCTATGGGGCTGCGTTTGATCCTTCCAACCGCGCTTGTACGTTAAATCCCTCGCATCCCGCGCCGCCCGCGAACTCGGTTTTCCCGCTCGACGTCACAGGAATTCCGACTAAGGCAATTTGGCCCTACGCTCAACAGTGGAGTTTCGGCGTACAACGAGAACTCCCCCGGCAGATCGTCGCCAATGTTGCTTATGTGGGCAGCAAAGGAACGCACCTGACCATTGAACGCCAGCTCAACCAGTTGCCGCCGTTGCCCGCCAGCGAAAATCCGTTCGGCCCGAACGAGCCGTTAGCTCTGTCTGATTGCGATGTTTCTCCCATCGTTGGAGCAGGCCATCCTGGCGATGGCACTACTCCATTCCTGTTGCAAAGTGGAACTATTGTGACGCCACAGAATCCTGCGTACGTGCATTTGCAGGCGGCGTGCACTTCGCCCAGCATCCCGAACGTCAATTCCTTGCCGCGCCCTTACCCAGGCCTGGGAAGAATTCTGTCGCTGCAGAATGTGGCCGATTCCAGCTATCACGCATTTCAGCTTACGCTCCGACGCTCCAGCGGACCGCTTACCGCCGGACTCTCATATACCTACAGCCATTCCATAGACGACGCTTCGGATCGAAGTGATCCGGTTCTCGTGAATTCTTACGACCTGCGGGAGAATCGGGCGAGCTCGAATTTTGACGAACGGCATCTGCTCAATCTCAGCTACTTGTATCGAATTCCGAATTTCGCGCATTGGTTCTGGGAGTCCGCCCTGGCGCCCCTAACAGCGGACCCGGCTCCTAAACCAGAAACTGCGTTGTTCCCAGCGCCCGGCGCCCACTGCTGTTCCCGAACCCTGAACCAGATTTTCGGAGGTTGGGAAGTCTCGGGAGTAACCCTCTTTCAATCAGGCACGCCGTTCACAGTAATCAACAGCGCCGGAAACACCGGTATTTCGCTCACTGACAACGCTGGAGTTTCCAGCGGGCTCGGCATAGCGGCTTCCTACCCTGACATTGCGCATGGATTGGCCCCGCCTCCATACAACTTTGGGAGCTTTGGCCCACTCATCGGCAATCCGTCGCAGTTTGTGGCGCCACGGGGACTGACTTTTGGTACGGCCGGCCGAAACTTCCTGAATAATCCGAGCCGCTTGAACTTCGACATGGCGCTGTTGAAGCACTTTAAGGTAGCGGACTCCAGCGAGATTCAATTCCGTGCGGAGTTTTTCAATATTTTCAATCACACTCAGTTCCGAATATACGATCCCGACAATCCCGGCAGTAGCGGGAACAATGTGGTCAGTTGCTATGCGGGCCCGGCATATTCGGCCGGCTTTCAATCGATTGGAGGAGCGGATTGCGTTACTGGAGCCTCCTTCTTGCATCCGCTGGATGCGCATCGGCCCCGAACCATACAGTTCGGTCTGAAGTGGGGTTTCTGAGGCTGGGTCATCAAGCTACGGGTCATCGAGGTCTGCTACATCATGGAAAGATCGACAATCGATCGCGCGCCGAACCGAACAAACCTTGAACCGTTCCCTTCGGTTTGTTACGGCGCAAAAGTAAAGGGCATGTTTCCTTTCCTGTTTCTGTTGGCCGGTCTGATGGGCTTGGCGGCGTGTGGAAGTGGCAGTTCCAATCAGTCGCAGAGCGATGGAGCGGTTGCGGGCAATTGGCAGTTCACCATGGCGGCTCCATCCGACAGTTCGTTCCAGGGTGGCATACAGGGCGGCTTTCTGTTGCAAAGCAATGGGACAGTCACCGGAGGTGTGGTTTACGCCATCCTGTTGCCGGCACAACAGGGAGGCTCGCCCACACTCTGCAACAGTGGCTCAGCTCCGATCACTGGAACGGTCACCGGCCAGAATATTACTCTGACCGCGATAGCCGGCACACAGAGCTTTACCTTGACCGGAACTCTCAGCGCTGGCAACTCAACGATGATGGGTACGTACACTTCGACTGATGGCCAAGGATGCGGAACTGCCCAAACCGGACTTCAGTGGAGCGCAACTTCAGTGCCGCCGCTGACCGGAACGATCCAGGGCAACTTTCACAGCGTCTTGAGCACCCTGAACCCCAATCTAAATACCGACGTTAGGAATCAGGATTTCCCGGTTTCCGGGTCCCTCACTCAAGGGCAGAATATTGGAGCCAGCAACGCGACCGTTACCGGCATGCTGAACTTTCAAGGCTACCCATGTCTGGCTACCGCTTCCGTCAACGGACAAATCAGTGGCAGCTCCGTCATTCTTCAGATCATCGCACCGAACGGATTGATGGTAGGGCAGATTGGAGCCCCGACCGGCTTTTCAAATCCCTCGCCGGTCACCTTCGTGAGTTCCTCTGCCGGAGATGTCCTGGCAGGCGCCAACGGATATGGAGTGACGACGAGTTCCTGCCCGGGCGGAACGCTCGCGGGAGACATAGGAGACGTTTGCCTGGGGTTGGGAAGTGCGACGAGCTGCACGCAACCGATAACATTATCTCCAGCGGCCGTTATTTTTCCCGCGCAACAGGTTGGATCTGTGCCGACCACACAGACGATCACGCTCACCAATACCGGCCTGTCAGCCACTCCGCTTACGGGTTTGTCGTTATCGTTTAACCCGCAGTCGGGAAATACCAGCCCTTTTGGGGTAAGCGATTTCAATGGCCTCCCGAATTTCACCGAGCAGGATAATTGTGCGAATCCGGCGGGATCCGCGTTCGCTCTCGCTCCGCAGCAGAGCTGTATTATTGCGATCTCGTTCTCGCCCCAGCAAAGCTGCCCTTGGTTGCCATCGACGGCACTTGGTGGAGAACCGCCATCGCTTTGCCCGTTTCCTCTAGCTGCGACGCTGACCGTTAACAGCCCCGTTAGTGCGGACAATAATACGGAGTTTGCCGTGCCCATCACCGGCACCGGTTTCAGCGCCATCGTACCTTCCACTCCTGAACTCGATTTCGGAGCTGAGGCAGTGAGCGAGGCGAGCCTGCCTCAGGTTGTGTCGTTTACCAACCAGGGCCCCTCTCCGGTCCAGATTCTGCCAGCATTAAGCAAGCCTTGCGTGAACCCTCCCGTAGGCGTTTTCACCCTTCCGCGGCCGGCGGCACCAGGTGAAGTTGCAGGCTTGCAAGTGGACACTGGAATCATCACGCCGAACGGTTCCACCATCAACTACAACTGCGATAGCGATCTCACCAGCAAGCAACCAAACTTCCAGATCTTCGTGGATGATTGCTCGGGAATGTTGCTTCCACCGCAGGCCTCTTGCAGCCTGGAGATTACATTCGCTCCGCAGCCCAGCACCCCACTAACCCCCGCTCTGGATTATTTCCTGGAGCTGAACACCCTGCCATGCACGAGCACCACAACCTCGAACTGCGAAATCGACAGCGGCCGTTTTCCTGTGGAATTGAAGGCCAATGTGCCGAGCCCCCTAAGAATGTCTCCCGGCGCAGGATTGAATTTCGGAATCTTGCCTAAGGGCCAAGCCAGCGCTCCGCAGACGGTAACTCTCTTTAACGACCCGAGCGACCCCAAGTCCGCGACCATAAACTTCACCGGGAATCTGGTGCAGGGTAACTTCACCGAGACGGACAATTGCGTAGGCACCAGCCTGGCTCCCGGAAGCAGTTGCACGATCACTGTGATCTTCAAGTCGAAGACAGCGGGATTCAATTCTGGAATGATCACGATTGGCTACACACTGGGACAGACCCAGATCATCTATTTGCGTGGCACGGTGCAGTGATTGCTTGTGGCGCAGATCAGGAGGTTGGCCGTGGCAATTCGTAGACGGATTCAGTTGCTTCTTTCCGCGGCAAGCATCGCGGTTCTCGCCGCCTGCGGTAGCAGCACTACGAATATAAAGAATCCTCCCGCGCCACCTTCCACACCCGTCTCCATAGCGTTTCAACCAGCACCGGCCGCATCCGTTGCCCTCAATTCCACCACCTCCATTACAGCGGTCGTGGGCAACGACCCGAGCGATGCCGGAGTGGACTGGGCTTTGCTGTGCCAGAACAATGCAAACTGCGGCACGCTCGGCCCGTTACACACGCAAAGTGGCGCACCAACAACCTACACGCCGCCTAATACCATTTCTGGAAATAGTCAGGCCGTTACTATCGAAGCCTTCGCCACCGCCGACCAGACTAAGAACGTCGTGACTGCAATTACCGTCACCGGTTTTGCCAGCAGCCTGCAAGGCACTTACGTTTTCGAGACCAGGGGAATTGATGCCAACGGACCTTTTCAATTGGCAGGTGTGATCGTCCTTGATGGCAAAGGTGGTATCACGTCGGGCGAGCAAACGCACAGCGACTTTTCGCTATCCGTGTCGGACCCCATCAGCGGAGGCTCATACAACATCGGCCCGGACGGTCGCGGAACACTAACCCTCAACACCGCAGACCAGAACATTGGCCAGCAAGGCGTAGAGAATCTTAGTCTTGTGTTTCTCTCCAATTCACACGCCCTTATTGCGACGCTCGATAATCCTCTGCTCAACCCCAGTTCTGAAACATCCTCAGGAACCCTCGACCTGCAGACAAGTACCACCGCGCCCACCGGTGGCTATGCCTTCGCTGTGAACGGGACCGACCTTGGCCTTGAGCCAATGGCGATAGGCGGTGTCTTGAAAATCAGTTCCCCGAACGAAATTTCACAAGCTGGCAGCGTGGCTGATCAAGACGACGCCGGCACCGTATTTCCCAGTGCGACAATCTCGGGCACCGTAACTGATCCAGACTCTTTCGGATCGCTGAAGTTTAATCTGACCGCCGCTTTTGCTCCGACGCCCATACAGTTCACCGGGTACATTGTCGATGGCCTGCACATAAAGTTAATTGAGAGTGACAACAACGGCTCAGGCACCGGGTTCGGTTCCACGGCTGGCGTAGCCATCAGTCAAGGTTCTGCCACCGGTACATTCACCAAGAAGACGGCATTCGCTGGCACTTACGTATTCGGTATCCAGGGCCAAGACATCAGTGCCCTTCCCACATCATTGGCGTCGGTCGGAAGATTTACCGCCGATAACAGCGGCCACCTGAAGAACGGATACGACGACGAACTCCTAAATGGACTTGGCGTCGAGATCAGTGATTCATTCGCCGGAACCTATACCCTGGATTCCACTGGAACCGGCCGCGTCGATTCGTCATTCAATTTCAGCGTTAGCGGACCCGGACCGGAGTTCATTTTTTATCTCACTGGCAATGGAAATCCTCCGCTGGTCCTCGATGCCGATGACGCGATCGGGTCCCTGGGAATCGGACTCGCCCATCCCCAAGCGGCAGCTCCATTTTCATTCAACGGCAAGTATGGATTGAGGTTCACCGAGAGTAATGGTCAAAGCGAAGATGACGCCACCGGACAGATCACCGTGAACGGATCTTCCGACACCTTGACCGGCATCGTAGATACGAATTTGGACTTTTCGCCGCAACCGAACACTCCGCTCAATGGCACTTTCATTTCCATCCCCAGCAGCGGCCGTTTCTCCGGGGGGTTGACCAACACTTTTTTCCCCTCACCCGGCAGTGTCCCCAACACAATCGCGGTGGCGTTTTACCTTATCGACTCAAGTCATGGCTTCTTCATCGAAACGGACTCCTTAACTTCCGGAGAACTGTCTTTCGGATATTTCACTACGCGGACGCCGGTCTGCCCAACCTGCCCTTAGCTGACCTTACTGCCAGATCCATGGGTGGCACGGGGTCCTTAGGCGAAATAGCAATTGGCCAGACAACACGGTCGCGGCGTGTCTGGTGGACGATCTCTTCGCCACTTGCAAGCAGATTTCGTCCTCGCTCCCATGATCCGAGGTCGATGAGTGAAATCGTCTGATTACAATAGTCGACCCGTCTGTACGTTCCATTTCTTTCTCTTTGTGGCGTGCCTCATCCCTATGGAATCCTGCTTTGATTAACGGGATGGCGCACAAGAGCGCGATCGGACCTAGGGGAATGTGCCCCGCGAAAAATTATCGTGCCACCGCACGCCGATCGAGTACCGTGCGGCTCTTACGATGCCATTACAAAAGATCGGCGACAGAGGGTGCACCCGGTGGGGATGGGTTCAGTTGGTGGAGACTTTGCGTTTGAGGCGTGAACAAAAAACCCTCTCCCCAGTCATCGGGGAGAGGGCCGTTGCAGTCGGGACAGGCTTTAGTCGTCCTCGTCAGTGGTGGTTGGTGCCGGTTTGTTGAATTCGCTCGCGGGGCGAACCGTCTTCTCGCCGGGATAGGGCCGCGTAAACCCGGTGGACTCATACCAGTTGAAATGGTTGACAGTGTCCGGGTCTTCGGAGTCGGGCTTGTGCACCTTGCCCGCAGAGATCTCCGCCTTCTTCTGGAGCCAACCCTTTCTCAAGGCCTTGACTGCAGGGCTATCCGTTGTTTTGGCTACGCTCGCGGTAACGCCTTGGTCCAGCGGAATCTCCTCCGGCACGTGCGTCCACGGCTCGAAGTTCTCCTTGGGCGGATTGTTGGTGAAATCCGTCCTCATGGGCGATGCCACAAGGTCGAACTGATTCATGGGCGGCAGACCGAGGATTTGCTCGATCGTCCGAGTCATGTTGACTTGCGTGTAGTAGGTGTGGTCGGTGGGTCCGTTTTGCACCGCGTATGGGCTGATGATATAGCCCGGGCTGCGGTGACCGTCGACGTGGTCGACGCCGTTCTGCGCGTCGTCTTCCTCGATGAAAATCGCCGAAGAGGACCAAACCGGGCTGTGGCTGATGTAGTCGATAATGCGTCCAACGGCAAGGTCGTTATCCGCTTGTTCGGCCTGTGAGGTCGGCGGGCCGGTGGTGTGGTCGCACATGATCCACAGCTGTTCCATCGAAGGCACCGTGCCGTTCTTGACGTCGTTTTTGAAGTCCTGCACCCACAGATCGACGCGGAACTGGTCGGGGATGCCCAGATCGAAATATGGGAAGTTCGGGACCATGTAGTCATGCACGGCCGGGAGAGAGGACTGCGCCAGGATCTCGTTCTGGTAGAACAGCGTCTTCTCGCCCGGGGTCCCGGGTGCAGCGCAACCAGACCCTCCCTCGAAGCATTGCGAGTCGGCGTAAAACTGGCTCCAACTCGGTTCGCCAGTCGGCCCGTACGACCCGTCCGGCTGTAGGTACAGATCGTTCTCGATGTATTCGCCGTAGATCTTCACTGGCAGACCGGCGGCCTCGGCTTCCGAGAACAGGAAGCCTTTTTTCTGATAGGCGAGTGCATCGCCGGCGTTCCCGCCTGGATAGCTGCGGACCCAGTCCGGCGACTGGACATCGTCGGCATAAGGGGCCATGGCCTCTTGGATCCATTGATGACCATCAGCCGACTGCCGGCTTGGGTCGTAGAAATTGTCCAAGAGAGGAAACCGCGTCACCCATTTGTGGGCGTTCGGCGTGACCGGGGGACCCGCGGCTGCAGAGCCGTCGCCGAACACCGCCAACGACGGGTCGCCATTGCCGGCGGCCACGTCTCCCAGAACCTGATCGTAGGTACGGTTTTCACGAACGATCAGGAACACGTGCTTGATCAGCGATGGATCGCCGATCTTTGCAGGGAGTGCGACCGGTTTGGTGCTCGGCTTGCCACCGCTGGCAGACAGGATGTTTTGCGCCAAGTCCCAGTGGTTGTTCTGGAAAACCTGCGTCGTCATCGTCGCCAACGTCGTGCTATTCGGTACGGGGACGATGCTGACGGTGCCGTTGTCCTGGTGGGTATTGTAGCCGCAGACGCCGTGGTCGCACTCGAACGACTCACGTGCGCCGATCCCTTTGTCGTTGGCAACGAGGAGCACGTTAGCGGACGCGTCCAGCACGACTGAGCTCGGCGCATAGGCTACCGGGATCATACCCAAGACGGGATTCGCCGCGCCGGGCAGGAGGTCCACCACAGCGATCGCGTTGGCATTGTAAAGCGCGACGTAGGCAATGCCTGCTTTGGCATTGACGGCGATCGAGTTGGGCGCGGCGCCATAGGCCGATTGGCCTGCGCCGGGCACTCCGATCGGCAGCCCAAGGCTGATCGTCCGCTGCACAACGTTGGTGGAGGTGTTGATCACAGAGATGGTGTCGCTGTAGGTATTGGCGACCAACAGGTTACCTTCGTAGAACGCCATGCCGGTCGGGTGCAGCCCGGTCGAGATGTTAGCGGTAACGGTCATTGAGGCCAGATCAACCACAGAAACGGTACCGGTGATCGCGGCGCCGATGAAAGGGTCGGCGACGATTTCAGTTCCGGCGGAGTTAATCTGGAAGTCCCCCTCTGTAGCCGCCCGGCCACCTTCGTTGCTGACGTAGGCGGTTGTGCCGGTGCTGTTGATTACGATGCTGTGCGGAGCGTTGCCGACGCGGATCTGCGTACCCTGCACCGGCGGCTTCGCGGTCAGTTCGATCTTGGTGAGCGTGTCGTTCTGGTTCAGCAGCGCATATGCGCTCTTGCCATCGTGTGAGAGCGCGACGCCGCCCGGGTAAGAAGTGTACGAGCTGTAGAACGAGCCGCAGGGGTTGCCATAAGAGGCCGGCGGGCTATTGGGAAAGCATTCGATGAAGGAATTGTCAGGCGGCACGCTGACCTGCGCTTCGTCTGACAGGAAGCCCTGCGCGTTGACATTGGCGATGGTGACGTTGCTACTATCCTGACTGAACACCAGATGCTTGCCGTCCGCCGAATAGGTTATGCCGCTATAGCTGCCGCTCGGATCGTTTCCTCCGGCTGGGATGTAGCTCTGCAGGACAATACCGGTGTTGATGTCGAACACCTCGACGGCTCCGTTGCCGTCGGACGTCGACGTACCAAGAGTGAGCACGGCGGCGGTATGAGTGTTTAGATTCGGGTTGAGCGCGATGGCCTTTGCGCGGACTCGGATGCCGAGGTTGACTTGGGTGCCGGCCGGGGTGATGACCTGGCCACTGCCGACGACCCACGAGCCATTCAGCTGCGGTCCAGCGACGTATTTCGGGTACTCCTTGGATTGAGCACCGGCGAGCACCGGAAGGCTCAGACCCGCCACCAGCAGCCCGCTGAGCGGACGCAGACGGCTTATCCGAGACCTATTTCGCGACTTCTTCTTTTGAGACATATACCGTTCTCCTCCTTGGATTGTTTTCATCGAGCAACAGTTAGCAAAAGGGACTTCGTAGCGGTTCTCAACTTTTTCCTGAATCTCAAACAGGACTTGGCACAGATACTCAAAACGCCAAGGGCACCACTGTAGTTTTCGGAAGGAAACGCCAGCATGACGCCGAGATTACATTTTTGTAATCTTGGTCCCGAAAGTGACGCAGAGAGGTGCAGGATGTGCGTGGTCGCTGGTTTTGCGCCTGGCGGCCCACTGACAACGCGCGCGCCGCGATGGTCGGCCGCGCGACATTGGGATGAAATATGACTGTGACGGCTTTGTGACTAGGGTTAAGCAGAGTCTGTTTCGTGGACATTGTCTTCGTGTCAGGAGACTATGAATATCGAATCCTGTAGCTGTGTCGTGCGATTCTCAGCGCCGCCGCGGCCCCAGACTTGCACGGTAGGTAGCGAGACAGAACGCAACTCCGATGACACATAGCGCCCCGGGGAATACCCAGTTGTCTGTGTTCTTCCAGCGCGCATTGGAGGGTAATGCCGCGTCGTAGAGGACGGTTATGTAGGTTCCCGGCTGGAGACGCATCCGAGTCTCAATGACTGGTCCTTTCATACCAGGGAGTGTTTCTTCGATCTGATAAACCTGACCATCCACCGTGTATTGGATTGTGAAACGGGAGCTCGTGCGGGCCACGATCAGACCTTGAGTCTCGCGGGCATTTCTGGAGAAATTCCAGATGTCGTATAGGCGGTAAGCGCCGTACAAAGAGGCAAGGATAGCGAGCAATATGGGCAATGTTCTTCTTACATCCCAAGATCCCATGCGCTGAACCTCCGAGGCTCATGTCGAAACTCAACCCGGAAGCTGGCGATAGAAACTACATCTGAGAATTTCAGAACCAGTCCCGGGCAAAGCAGCATCCTACCTGATGTCAGAAGAAGAGGCCGGGTGCCTGAACCCGCGACTTTCCTACCTAGCTCCGCCGATCACTATCCGGCGCTACTTGCGTCCAGTTCCGGCCCGCCATAACTCTGCTTAACATCGACGAGCGCGCGCAGGGGACCCAGCCAGGGTTCATAGCGTCGCCAGCGCGCGACGGACGTGCGATAGATCGGCTGCCGGGCCTGCCACTTGCTGGGGGTGTTCACAGCCCGCGGATTCGATTCGGGGCGCAGGCACGCGTCGTTCCATGCCAGACCACAGGCCGCGATGATCCGCCGGATGACCGGTTCGGGCGCGCGGGTCAGGTCTTCGTAATCTACCTCGATGAAGCGATCCTCCGGCAACAGGCTCCGCCAATGGTCGATGAGCCGCTGGTAGTCGCGGAAATACGCGACCAGTTCGGCGCCTCCGGTCGGAAACGCCAGGCCCGGACGGAAATGAGTTTGGTGGATCGACAGCGCTGTGTCGATTGCAGCGCGACGGCAATGGATGATGATGGCACGCGGGAATGCCACGTGGATCAGCCCGGCCCAGAGGAAGTTGAACGGCATCTTGTCGGTCACTCGTGCCGCAGTCGGCGCGATCGCGCGCAGCACACCGAGATAGTCTGCCACCGCCTTGGCCAGGAACTCCCCATCGACGAACAACCTGTCGTTCCCGTCCGCGACGGAGCGGTGCCACTCTGCACCGCGCTGGTTCCAGAAATGCAACTCGCCGCCGCCCCGGACCTCGGGATGCGCGGAGACGATCTGCTCGACGAGAGTCGTGCCGGACCGCGGCATGCCGAGGATCAGCACCGGTGTCGCATCCGAGCTGCCTAGTTCGCACGCCTGCCCGACCCATTCGGGTGTGCACCGGGAAATGAGTTGGTCGATTTCGATGGAGAACGTTGCCGAGTCGAACGATCCAGAGCCACGGCGCACGACGTCTGCAGCGTCGAAATGCTGCATCGCCAAACCGTAGTCGCCAAGATCCTCCGCCGCCTTGCCAATCGCGAGGTGAAGCCGCAGGCGTTGCCCGGCTTCCAGTCCCGGCGTGGCTAGGGCGGCTTGCATCCCTTGAAGCAGACAGTCGTCATCGCTTGTGACGGGACGGCACCGAACCAGTTCGTAGTAGCTTCCTGCCAGGGGCGGCGCGATCGCGATCGCGCGTTCGAAGCATGCACGGGCCTCGTCGAAACGGCCGATCTCGGAGAGCAGATTACCGAGCAAGTCATATGCCATGGCATTCCTCGGATCGGCCACCAGCGTCTCTCGGAATACCTGTTCGGCTTCCTCATTGCGGTCCTCGATCAGCAGCGCCCGAGCCTTACCAAGGCGGCCGAAGCTGTTCCTATCTCCGGTTATCGCCGCGCGGCGGAAACAGCCTATCGCCTGCTCACGATGGCCCAGTATGTAGGCCAGGGCACCGGAGCGGAACCATGCCTCGGCCAAGGATGGGAGGAGTTTTGTAGCGCGGTCGTATGCGGAGAGAGCCCCGTCGATGTTGCCCAGCTTCTCCAGAGCAATTCCCAGGCGGAAATGTGCATCGGCGTAGCCCGGGTCGTCCGCGACGGCCCGCTGCAACGCCGCGACTGCATCGGGTACGCGGCCGACCTCGAGGCAGGCGAGGCCGAGATCGTGCTGGATGATGGGGTTCGACGGCTGCAGCAGCGCCGCATCGCGCAACGGCGCGATCGCATCGGATGCCCGCCCGGCGCTGAGGAACCTGGTGGCCAACGCAAGCAGAGCCGCCACTTGTTGCGGCGGCGCTGGGTTTGGAGACTGGGACATGGCGCGAACCTGGCACGGAGACTATGACATGGGTTCTAGACAAAATTTCCATTGTGAATCTTTTTTCATTCGAAATTCATATTCGGTTCAACTTCCCTTAACTTACGCCCCTTAACGTCAGCGGTTGCGATACTCACTAGAGGCGGGCCTTGTCTTTCACAGCCCACGACGAACTTCGGTGAATCGCCGCCGACGCAGTCCGCCGGATATCTAGCCGATGACCTTCTCCCTAGGGGAAGCCAGCGATGAAACTCGCAACACTGATGTGACAGGACAGCCCCGGAATTGGTAGCGTAAAGATAGTTCGCTCAGGCTGGGAACTCAATGATCGCAGGCAACCTGCCCATGAATGTTGTTTTATTTCCGCTGTTTGGTTCGATGAAAATCAGATCGAGAGCGGAAACCCTTCGCTTGTTCGCCGCAACCTGGGGCCCGCTCACAACCCGCTCGCTTCTGGCCGTACGTTTCGCCTTGTCAAGTGTGCCTGACCGGTCTTTTATTGATGAACTATCGCTCAATGGGTGCCGCTATACGGATTTCACGCACTCACCCCAAGTGCGATCTATGACAGCGATAGGGAATGCGTTTATCCATTGCGGGGAGGAATGACAGCCATGAAGCCACGCAAGTACAAACTGCTTCGCATGAATTCAGCCCCCCTTCTTTCCGGTTTTCGCCTGCGGGTACCTCTTCGGAAAACGAGGCAGATCGCCTGTCTTGTTGGGGTCATCCTGTGTCTCGTATGCTCGTCGCCGGCGCAGGTTGATCGTGCGGGATTGAATGGCACAGTCACTGACCCATCCGGGCGCCTTCTGCCACTGACCCGGGTTACTGCGGTGGAAACCGCGACGGGGCTGCAACGCGAAACTGTTTCCTCCTCCTCCGGAGCGTACGACATTCCCGAATTGCCGGTCGGAACCTACACCATCAAGTTTGAGCATAAGGGGTTCGAGTCGTTCACCTTCTTGGATGTCGAGGAGGTCATCGGCCGCACGCGAACACTCGATGTGACTCTGCAAGTTTCTGGCAAAGACGAGCGCGTGGAGGTGCCCGCCAGTTCGGCTCTGATGGACCGCAATAACAGTGCGGTGACCGGCTACATCGAGAGAGAGCAGGCGGATGAACTGCCGTTAAACGGCCGCAACTGGGCATCACTGACGGCCTTCGTCCCCGGCGCCATTGACACTGGCGGCAGCAACCAGCGGTCGATTCGGTTTGCCGGACGGGGCCTCGACGACAGCAACTGGACCTATGACGGCGTTGACTCAACTAACATCGTAAATCAGACGCAGCGCCCGTGGGTGCGGCTCGCCATACCCCTAGACACGATCCAGGAGTTCCGCGTCGATTCGCTGTTGGCATCCGCTGAGAATGGCGGAACGGGTGGTCCGCAATTGGACGTCACCTCGCCTTCAGGCACAAACCGCTTCCACGGGCGCCTGTTCGAGTTCTTGCGCAACAGCGCTTTTGACGCGCCAGTGCCTCAATGGGCCTCCGAGGGTGAGACCCAGCAGCCGCTTCGTCTGAATCAGTTCGGCGGAGCACTGGGCGGTCCCATCAAGCGCGACAAGACGTTCTTCTTCATTGCTTCGGAGGCGTACCGGCAAAACTGGGGCTATCCGGTGAGCGGCGACGTGCCGAGCGCTGCACTCATCGCGACGGTTCCGACCTCGTCGCCGATCTACCGAATCATTAACGCCTTCCCGGGAGCAGGTCCAAGGACAATTCTGACGCCCTGGACGCCAACCAACGACCCGGGCGACCCCAACTACGCGGACTATGACCTGCTGACCTGCTCGTGCACTCAGGTGGTCAACGAGAATTCGGCGATGCTGCGTCTTGATCAGCGTTTCTCGGCAGCGACCACGGGCTTCATGCGATTCAACTACGACCGCTCAGTCGACACGCAGCCGCTTTCCGCTGCCGCGACAGACTTGCAGCAGAGGGTATCCTCTCCAGTCAATGGCGCGCTCGAATTGCTGCACATCTTCAGTTCCACCCTGGTGAATGAGGCCAAGTTTGGATTCAATCGCGCCACCTCCAATACTTACAACCTCAATAAAACCGGCATCCTCTACCAGATTGCGATCTCCACTGGTCCTGGGCCAGGATTCATCACACAGAACTACGATTACTACAGCATTTACGCGGGCAATTCATTTTCCTGGCTCGATAATCTGACCTGGATTCACGGCCGGCATACCTTCAAGTTTGGAGCGGAGATCCGTCGCGTTCAATTAAACCAGAGCTCCGAAGATCACGGAAAAGTTACATTTTCCAGTGTGGAGGACCTGGCAGCGAATCTGGTCAGCAGAGCCAGCTTGTCAGGAGCCTTACCGGTCAACCACCTGCGCAAGAACGATTACTTCGGCTACGCACAGGACGAGTACAGGTGGCGGCCCAACCTCACACTGAACCTGGGCCTGCGCTACACCATCTTCGATCTTTTCCACGAGGAGAACGGTTTGGCCAATCCGTTTGATTTCGCCACGTGCGGGCCGGAGGGATTCTGCGGGATCGGCGCTAGCTTCGGCCAGCAGAACTACGGCGATATCGATCCTCGTGTGGGCTTTGCTTGGATGCCGCGTGGCGGCAGCGGCCAGACCGTGATTCGAGGTGGATTCGGCATCTACCATGAGGACGGACAGTTGGACGATCAAAATCTGCCTGCCAAGAACGAAGTACCCTCCTATTCGGTGAAAAGCACTTCGAGCTTGCAGATCACGTATCCCGTCGATCCGTATTTCACCGGCCCCGGAACCCTCTCCCCGAACGCCGAACAACGGAACCGCAAGGACTCCTATGTGGAGCAGTGGAGCCTCTCGGCGCAGCGGGAGCTGCCTGCGAACTTCGTGGGCACGGTCTCCTACCTGGGAAGCCACGGCGTGCATCTGCTGGAGACCAACGTGGTGAACCTGATCGATCCGG
>Ga0210398_10001134_pt1 | contig 28562 bp, 30 predicted proteins | sample IncBWC4OmetaG_FD_161047 | JGI IMG/M metagenome (GOLD analysis project Ga0210398, IMG submission 161047) | Forest soil microbial communities from Barre Woods Harvard Forest LTER site, Petersham, Massachusetts, United States - Inc-BW-C-4-O | ecosystem: Environmental > Terrestrial > Soil >... | reverse complement strand
GCTCCAGCACCTAAGTCTCAGACAGCACTTGGCCCAAGCCCCACACCCAGCTCAGTTATCGCTCCTGTTTCTCCAGAAATTGATCCAGCAGATCTTGTCTCTGAATCACCAGCTATCACCAAAACATCCTCAGCTGCGACACCGCAAGCTGCTGCCGAAGAACCTGGTACTGATTTGAACGGGATCGCTCTGTAGGATAGAGCTATGCGAATTAATAAATTTGTAGCGACAGCTACCGGCCTCAGCCGCCGCGCTGCCGATGAGGCTATTACTGCTGGACGCATACAGGTTAATAATGCGCCCCCAGAGGTAGGAGCCCAAATCAGCTCTCATGATACCGTTACTCTCGATGGCGTACCTATCACATTACCCACCGCGTTGACCACTATTATGTTCAATAAGCCGCCAGGTTATGTTTGTTCCCGTTCGGGTCAGGGTAGTGAGACTATCTATAGTCTTCTGCCTGCAAAATTCAATCGTTTAAAGCCGGTCGGACGGTTGGATAAGGATTCGTCCGGTTTACTGATTCTAACCAATGACGGAGCTTTAGCTAATCATCTCACTCATCCTCGCTACGTAAAAACAAAGGTCTACGAAGTACAGCTGGATAAGGTTTTGCAGCCGCTGCATCAGCAAATGATTGTGGATCACGGCGTCAAACTTGACGATGGCCCCAGCCAACTGTACCTTGTACGCCTGGATTCTCAGGGGAGGGATTGGCAGGTTACGATGCACGAAGGCCGTAATCGCCAGATTCGACGCACATTTGCGGCACTTGGTTACAAGGTAGAAGGTTTGCACCGAATATCGTTTGGACCTTATAGGCTCGGCAACCTCGGCCGGGCCGAATATCAAGTTCTTGAGACCTAAATATGGCGTATGCTCGGCATGCTCAGCGCAAGGTATCAAGCGCGTATCTGTTATAATAGCCAATAATGAGCAAAAAATTACCAATCGTGGCTATCGTTGGCCGTGCCAATGTTGGAAAATCTAGTTTGTTTAATGCCATCCTGGATCGTCGTGAGGCTATTGTAGCGCGTGAAGCAGGGACCACAAGAGACAGCGTTATGGCCAGGGCTGAATATAACGAGCAGCATTTTTGGCTGGTCGACACAGCAGGCATTAAGGATCCGGATGATGATTTTGAATTTACTATTCAGGAACAGATTATTCAGGCTGCTGACAGCGCCGATATCATATGGGTCGTCGTAGAGGCTAACATACCTATCACCGAGGAGGATCGTCGAGTGGCTAAGATGGCTCTTAAGAGTCGTAAGCCGGTGTTCCTCATTATCAATAAAATCGACAAAGCCAAGGGCCACGATTTAACAGGCTTTGATCGGCTTGGTATTAAGCCAATAATCTGGACAAGTACGACGCAACAAAAAGGCATTGAACGGCTGCTTGATAATCTTATTAAGGTTATCCCGAAAGTCACTGAGCAAGTTGATGATGATCGTTTGCGTATAGCCATAGTCGGTCGGCCTAACGTTGGCAAGTCTCAGTTATTCAACTCCTTGGCTAAAAAGCAGCAGGCAATTGTTGCTGATCGGGCTGGTACAACACGAGATATTAATCGAGCCGCTGTACGGTATCAGAGTCGAGAAATTGAGCTGCTTGATACGGCTGGTATCCGTCGTTCTGGAAAAATCCAAGTTGGCGTGGAGCGCTTCAGTGTCATTCGGGCCTTAAGCGCCATCGAGGAAGCTGATGTATGTCTACTGCTCATGGATGTCAATGAATTGAACGTGCAGCTCGATCAAAAGATTGCCGGCATGGTTAAAGATGCAGGCAAGGGCTTGATTTTAGTAGTAAGCAAGTGGGACACCGCAGACGATAAAGATGCCTTCACCCGTGATAATCTCGCTGCTCAGATTGCCGCTAATTATGATTTTGTACCATGGGCACCGCTCATATTTACTAGTTCGGTAAGCGGCCAGAACGTTACAAAAATATTCGATCTCGTGTTAGATATAGACAACGAACGACACAAACGCATTGCTACGCCCGAGTTAAACAAATGGCTGCGTCAAGCAGTCGATCTTCACCCTCCAGCCGGTCTCAAAAACCGTTCTCCCAAGCTCAATTACATGATCCAAGAGACAGACAATCCTATTCCAGCTTTTAAGGTTTTTGGAAGTCACACCCGCTTTTTGCATTGGAGTTATAAGCGTTATCTCGATCGTAAAATGCGCGAAACATATGACTACAGTGGCACACCGATTCAATTCTGGTTCATTGAAAAACACGATACACACAGGCACGGTGATAGCCCGACCAAAGAAGCCAAAGCCAAGGCCTAGTTCTCTATAAGAGCTAGCCTAAAAACATCTTGAGGTTCTGGCAGAACAAAGGCCAAAGCCCGCGCCACAACTTGCAAGTTATGTCCAAACGTATTGAGATCCGCTTCGCTACGATTCATGGCGCGGGTTTCGGAAGCTGGTGCATCAAGCAACGTCACTGCTTGAGGCAATGGTGAGGCGTCCTCTCCAATCCCTCTTTTTTGGATTGTGAAAGAGGGGATCTTCTCATCCAGTCCCCGAGCTAAGAAAGATAAATGGCCTGCTGCAGTAAGTGGCAAGGGCAGAGACTTTCGATTTACCGGTGTTTTTTGAATAAGCCAGTACTGACTTACTGGGTCATCTGGCCTATTAAACCCAGCTGATACCTCAACTCCTCTGGAACATATAAAGGGGTCATGCGTCCTTACCTCTCGTCGAGCTCGTTCTTCCTCTTGAAACATGGCCGTATGCGGATCGTCATCAGGTACTAATGAGTGTAGTACGGCCTTTGCGCCATTCATATATGCAACATGCATAAAATCAAGACGCTCAGGATCGGGTAATTCACGCGCTGCACCTTGTATACGCGATAGCCAAGCTCCACTTTGTGCTTCAGCCACAAATACTCCTACTATTTCTATTATTCAGAATTGATATTATAACATGCTTATACATAAACGTCGCGCGCCCATTGCTCCGCTTGATTCTTAAGAAGTTATAGAAGATACTTGATCGCATGGCATGGCTCCAAAAACGTCCTCAGGTCAGTGATCCAACTATGTATTACAGCGTTGGCCTAAACAAAACTATTCTCCTCGTAGGCCTCGGTAACCCAGGTAAAGAATACGATCTTACCCGTCATAATGTAGGTTTTATATGTATTGATAATTTTGTGGACAAGAACGATGAAATGGCTGCATGGATCCAGAAAAAGGATCTTAAGGTATTAGTAAGTACTGGTAGACTCGGGGACAAGCAAGTCATCGCCGTGAAGCCAACAACTTTTATGAATCTCAGCGGTGAGGCGGTGCAAGCCATAGCACACTTTTATAATATTCTGCCCGCGGACATTGTAGTTATCCATGACGAGCTCGACATTGATTTCGGACAGGTCAGACTACGTGTCGGCGGTTCTAGTGCCGGTCACAATGGCATAAAGTCAGTCAGCAAGCACATTGGCGAGGAGTATGGTCGCATACGAATTGGCGTGGGCCCGAAGCACCCTGCAAAAATTAAAAGTGAAGATTTTGTACTGCAAAAATTCTCGGCTGAAGAACAAAAACAACTACCGAATCTACAGCAAGAGGTAAATTCTATACTGAGTGAATACCTCTATGGTACAGAGCTGCCCCACGATACGCGGAGCTTTTTAGTTTAGTCGGGGGGAACTCATTATAAATATGAAGAGCCTCCAGAGGGGGTGGGCACCGCTGGAGGCTCAATACACCCTTCAACCCACCCCAGCGAAACATCAATGTCGATAATCAAATGACTTGTGTCTTCACCTCCCGGAGGAAGCAAAACCATTTAGGCTCACTTTGAAATTGGGGACCCACAAGGACGAGTAAACTCGTCGAGGAATCTAGTTAAAGGGGTTAGTATGTTTTAGAGCGTGTTTAGCAAATATGCCAAACATCCATTAAGAGAAAGTGGAGGGTAACAACTTTTTCTATGGTGCGCTCTAAAACAATCTAACGATCTCCTCTGCCAATGAATGACAAAGGTGTTAGAATGGGGGTAAAAGGTACGGAATTCCTCTTACAAGGAATCATAAGTTGCTATTTTAGCAAATGCATGACATTATGTCAATACTTTAAAATATTTCTGTGATTTATCAAGAAGCTTACGCTTTATGCAATAGCCGCTTAATTCTTTAAAAATAGCGTGCTAAACTGAAGTTATGAAACTAGCAATTACTCTCGGTATATTGATCGGCGGAACTATAGGCGGCTCATTGAGCGGCGGCTTGTTCAGTCTTAGTCTCTTGAGTATTGTCCTCAGCGGTATTGGTTCCATAGTCGGTATTTTTGTAGCCTATTATATCGTCCAATATTTCAGTCCTTAGCCTGTAGAGTTAATATTTTCACAGCTTTCTCTTATATATATGTTGCATTCTCTGCTTAAGTGCGCTTAGATGGAGAGCATTATATGACAAAAAAACTTGTAATCGTCGAAAGTCCAGCGAAAGCAAAGACTATTGAGAAGTTCCTTGGCAAGGACTACGTCGTAAGAAGTAGTTTCGGCCATATTCGTGATTTGCCTAAGAAAGGTTTGAATATTGACATCGCCAATAATTTTGAGCCGAAGTATGAAATAAGCATTGACAAGAAAAAAGTCGTCAGCGATTTAAAAAAGGCAGCAAGTGGTAGCGAAGTCTGGTTGGCAAGCGATGAAGACCGCGAAGGCGAGGCAATTGCTTGGCATCTTACCCAGGCATTAAAGCTTGATCCCTTAACTACCAAACGCATTGTATTTCATGAGATTACAAAATCTGCCATAGAAGCTGCTATTGCCAACCCCCGTATTGTGAATCGTCAGCTTGTCGATGCCCAACAGGCTCGCCGAGTACTCGATCGTCTAGTAGGCTATGAACTATCACCCGTCTTATGGAAGAAGGTTCGTACGGGCCTCAGTGCCGGTAGGGTACAATCTGTTGCGGTACGGCTTATTGTAGAAAGAGAACGAGAAATTAAGGATTTCTTGGCACAGAGCTCTTTCAAAGTAACTGCAGATTTTCTTAATAACAATAAGCAGAAAATTCCAGCCGAATTGACAGTGAAATTACCTGACGCCGAGACCACCGCCCAGTGGCTAGAAAAGGTTAAGGAAGCCGAATTCAAGGTTACTGCTATTGAGCAGAAGCCTGGTAGCCGCAGCCCGGGCGCACCATTTACCACGAGTACCTTGCAACAGGAAGCCAGCCGCCGTTTAAGCTACAGCGTCCGGCAGACTATGACGCTGGCACAGCGCCTCTACGAAGCAGGGCATATAACCTACATGCGTACTGATAGCACGATCTTATCAGGGCTGGCTATTGATGCGGCAGCACAATACATTAAGAAGACGTATGGAGCTAATTATCATCAGGTTCGTCAATATAAAACCAAGAACGCGAGTGCCCAAGAAGCACATGAAGCCATTAGACCCACAGAGTTCTCCAAGCTAAGCGCCGGAGGTGATGAGCAACAGAAAAAACTGTATCAACTTATCTGGCAACGTGCGCTGGCCAGTCAAATGGCGCCTGCCAAGCTTGAAAGAACAGAAGTCGTCATTACACCAAGTACACAGCCAGAGACTTTCCTTGCCAAGGGAGAAATTCTGCGCTTTGACGGTTTCATGAAGGTCTACGGTGGAGGGAAGGAAGATGTACTCCTGCCCGATCTCCAGATTGGCGAAGCGCTTACCGCCGAAGTTATAACCGGTACCGAAACCTTCAGCCGCCCACCCGCTCGTTATTCTGAGGCGGCGCTGGTACGCAAGCTTGAGGAACTGGGCATTGGGCGACCAAGCACCTATGCTCCTACGATTTCGACTATCCAAACTCGAGGATATGTAGAAAAAACTGACTTAGAAGGCCAAGAGCGCGAAATTAAGGAAGTTACTCTCGAAAAAGGGAAGGTTACCCAGCATACTTCAACAGTTATAACAGGGGCCGATCGGGCTAAATTAGTACCGACTGGCATTGCCGATGTAGTTACCGACTTCTTAGTTAAGTATTTTCCTAGTATCGTGGATTATGATTTTACCGCCCGCGTGGAAGCCGATTTTGACAATATTGCCGATGGAAAAGAGGCTTGGGAGAAGATGATCGCTGATTTTTATCAGGACTTTCATCCACTTGTAGAGCAGTCGGCTGATATTTCTCGTCAAGAAGTGTCACAGGCCCGTGAACTCGGTATCGATCCTAAGACACAAGAACCTATTTATGCTCGGTACGGTCGCTATGGACCAATGTTGCAACGGGGAAGGACCGAGGATGAAACTAAAAAGCCAGCCTTCGCCCCCTTACCAACCGGTAGCACCATGGACACGGTCACGCTACAACAAGCATTAAGTATGTTCGAACTGCCACGCCTAGTCGGTACAACCACCGAGGGGGAAGAAATAAAAGCTAATATCGGTCGTTTTGGACCTTACGTACAAGTTGGTAAGACATTTGTGTCAATTAAACCTCTTGATCCTCATACCATTACCGAAGCGGAAGCTCGCGAGCTATATACGGCAAAACAAGCCAAGGACGCCGCCAAGAATATCAAGGAATTCGCCAGCGGTATTAAGATTTTAAACGGTCCGTATGGCCCCTATGTTACTGATGGGAAGAAGAATGCCCGCATTGCCAAGGATCAAGATCCAGCAAAGTTAACTGAAGCTGAAGCGAAGGCTTTACTAGCTGCCGCTCCCGCTAAAAAACGCGGTGTTCGCCGCTCAACTAAGCGCCGTAGTAAAAGTAAAGCATAAGCTAAGAATTTGCTCCTCCGTAAAACTAGTGGAAAAGTAATATTTTTACAACATAGAATACGCAGGGCTGTCAGTTATGTGCTACAATAGCTAACAGATAAATACCGAATGTATTGACTTTTAAAACCTATAGTTTTATAATAAGAGCTAAGTTATGTTAATAACAGGGAAGAATTAACCGTATGGCCCAAAGTACAACTGCCGTAGAACTAAGTACTGAAGAATTAGTAAACAGTGTACTGACTAGTATTGAGCGAGAGCGAGAGCGAGAAATCGTATCTCGTCGTTTTGGCCTGTTTGACCGCAAAGAAACCCTGGAACAGATTGGTGAAATGCTCGGCATCACCCGTGAACGTGTACGTCAATTAGAGAAATCAGTTGTTATTCACCTCAAAAGCGCCGTAGAGCAGGGTACTATCCCGCATATTGCCGATTTTCAGACTAAAGTTATCGAATTACTTGAGGCAAACGGCCAAGTTGCCCGCATCAGTGAACTGACTAAGCAGTTAACTACTGACGCTACTCGGGAAGAGCAGGCACGCGTGGCTTTCTTAAGTCAATTATGCTCAGGACTCATCGTTATTAACGAAGATGACAACTTTTATAACAGTGTCGGCGTCAAGAAGGCTCACGATGAAAAGAAGGTGAAAAGCCTGGTTGCTCAGCTTATCGATACTATCAAGCAGCTTGGCGAACCGAAAAACATTGAGACTATCGCTAAAGCCGCTAAAATCGAAGATCCTAAGCAGGCAGCTGCCTTGGCAAGCACTTCTAAGCACTTAGCAACACTCAACGGCCGCTGGGGCCTTGTTAAGTGGCCAATGGTCAATCCTAAGAACATCCGTGACAAGATCTACGTTATTCTTAAAGAAAACGGCAAACACATGCACTTTAATGAGATCTCTGACGCTATCAAAGACAGCGACTTCAAGCGCAAAGACGTAACTACTCAAGCCGTGCATAACGAGCTTATCAAAGACAAGCGATTTGTACTCATTGGACGGGGAATCTACGCCCTGAAAGAATGGGGTTACGACAAAGGTACTGTAGCCGACATTATCACGGAAGTCTTGAAGCAGGCCGGGGAACCACTGCACCGCGACGAAATTGTAAAACGTGTACTCAAAAGTCGCTTCGTTAAAGAAACCACTATTTTGCTCAACTTGCAGGGCAAGCCACAGTTCAAGCGTGTTGCCAAGGCTACCTACGCACTGTCAGAATAAGCTGTAACATGTTCGTTGGTTCATCTAGGTATAATCACCTGGATTTACCTATTTACGATCCTGAGACAGATATCAAGTTTGGACCACTAACTCGAGCATTAGTTGAAACCGTTACCGACCCAAGCTTTGTACGAGCAGTTCGTATTAGGACGCCCCGTAGGTTAGGGAAGCTCACAGAAGCCCTTAAAAGAACTGATGAGGAACTCGACCTACTCGCAGAGCATTGTGGGGCAATTGTTATTAAACATGAATGGGGCTTATACCCCATGCCGCATCGGGATGACAACGATCGTATTGAGCGTTACAGACCGGATGCACGCAACATGCGCCATCTCGGTATTCCAAGAGGTCATATTGTAGCTGCTGAGATACCAGTTTTACCGCATTTCGAGAAATTACCCCCTGAAGAGTCCGTAAGAACTCAAAAATCAGTAGATGAATACCTGCGCCTGACAAAAGGTCCGGTATTAAGAGATATGGCAGCTCATCAATTCGGAGCTATAACCCCACCTGTAGATGCGGTTACTACTAGTGACACTAAGGTGTTAATAGACGTAGAACCTCTGTGGATGAACCCCAATGCCACTCTGTTAGAACTCCTTTGCGAATTATTCTGATAATTATAATATCAATAAACAAAATACGAACATAAGTAGTAGTGCTAGCGTAGGCAACAATACTAGAACCAATAGCTTTTTTAAACAGCAAGGCAGACGGCAGGGCTGAAGAGCAAAAATTATTAATGAATTAATGTGGGTAAGCAAAAATACTTTGAAGTACATGGCAGCAGTGCACATGAATCATACATAAACACCACGTCGCACAATATATCTTTTACGACACGCATATTGGAATTAAAGATGATAAGCAATACCCCTTCTGCAGGGGAGTTATCGGACTACTCGTCAATTTTTTCCGTGTAACTACACGCGTTGCACTACACAGCTACGTCTCTTATGTATTGCAGCTCCCGCACTGCGACATAGCTTCAAATATAGCCTAGTGTCTGAATGTGATTTGGGACACTATTTGACTTTTCCACAGTTGTGTCGTGAAACTACTGCTTTTTGTACATTTGACGTCAAAAAGTTTCTCCCCTACCTTTCCCACTCCAAAATCAAAAATTTGACTTTTGCCCTGCTCTATATGTTTATATAGTTTTTTTGCAATTTATATATAATTCACACATGTGAACAAAATACGAACTAACGGGGCAGTAGAACAGGGGCTATTGATAATATGCCCGGCCATCAACCCGGACATCAATGTACTGTGCAGGAGTAATGTTCTGTGAGTGTAGCTCAGCGATCGTGGCAAGGAAAGTCCCTACCTGCTGTCGTGCATCGTTATCTTCTAGATTAAATTTTATAGTGTACGCCTGCCCTGCTACCGTGACATCAAGCTCACTGGCTGCCGGCGGTAAGCTCATAGAAGTAATCGTGTACTTTTTAGCAGCTAGTTGACCAGCCACAGTCTGGACAAAGCTGACAGTATTAGCAGGTAATACCTGGCGGCCTGGTGCTAATTTAAGTCCGCTCAGATCTGTTACAACCGGGAGGTTAGCGGTCTCGCCTGCAAGGAGAGAATCATGGGTCGTTGCTAGTAATACTCTACCTTGGCTGTTAATGACAAACGAGCCACTAGAAGACGATTGGATAACGAGAGCTGCTTGGGCGGGCTGTAAATAGATAATCGGATGATGTGTAAGTAGTGGAATGGTTACACTAACGCCTGCTAACTCCGGAAATTGGGCAAGTAGTTGCCGACTAATTCGCCCAGTATCAACCGTAACTTTGTTGTGGTCCCATACTGATCCTGCCAATATATGATCAGCGGCGGCTTGATAGGCAGCCTTGTTCAGCACAAAGGTACTGACATTATCATCTGTTACTGATACAATCCGAGCCGGTGTCGATAGACTGAGAATGTTCACGGCCGAGACTACAATAGCCACCAGTAAAACTATAAGACCAGAGCGTTGCAACCAGAATCGGCCCGAATAGAGCTTAGAAGGTATAATATTTTTTCGTTCTCGGCGGCCTAACTTAAGCTCCTCCTCAGAACGGCGGGAACGGTACGAAAAGCTCGGTGGTTTTGGCAATTCTTCATCTAGCCGAGAAGGGCGTTGGCGTAGACGCGAACTATCAGATTTACTCCTGCGCAATTTCATACTCGCTCCAGAATTAATTGAGCAATTTGGTGTGTAGCATTCGGTTGTGCTAATTTTGCCAACTCGCTTCCTAGCTCCTTTTGCTTCGCTGGTGTCTGTAGCAAAGTGCTAATATGCTTAGCTAAGCGATTCGGATCAGCGATAAGATCTTCGGTCTTCAGCACAACTGCAGCCCCCTGCTCTGCTAGGTATTCAGCGTTTTTCAGTTGATGGCCACCAGCCAAAAAAGAGCTCGGTATGACAATACAGGCTTTACCCTGTACGGCAAACTCCGCCAAATTGGTTGCCCCTGCCCTGGTCACAATAATGTCCGCTGCCCCGCTGTAGCGATAGACGTCATGAATAAAGGCATGGATTTGTAGTCTTTGACGATCCTTCTCTGGTACGGTTTCATCATATTGCTTCTCTAACTCTGTAGCATTGTTACGTCCAGCTGCCTGCACGACATAGAGATCTGGGAAATTTTGTAATAAATGCGGTACTGCATCCGCTACTGCAGCATTTACATCCTGCGAACCAAGGCCACCGCCGATCACAAATACCATCTTTGAGGAAACCGGAATATCCAGTTGACCCCTGTAGCGTTTCTGTAATTCAGAGGTGACCGGCTTGAAGTTTTTATTGAGCGGTATACCGGTTGTAACTGTTTTATCAGGGGGATACGGATATAACTCTTTATCAAAGGCGACTGCGTGGAGCATAGCCCAACGAGCAATCAGGCGATTGGCAAGACTTGGTAAGAGATCTGAGTCATGAGTAATATATGGTATTCTTTGGAGTTTAGCCCCTATCACTACCGGTACACTAACAAAGCCACCTCGACTAAAAACCACACTTGGCTGAATCCGACGCATTAAGCGCCAACTCTGGTAGGTACCGATGATAACAAAGAAAACGTCCCGAATATTTTTTATCATAGTCGATATGTCCAGTAATTGCTTAAAACCTTCACCATGAAAACGACGAAACTTACCGGCGCGAACCGTAAAGACCTGATCTATATGAGGGTCTTGCGCAGGAATATCTCCCAGACTGTCACCACGTTGCCCAATATAGATAAGCCTGGCCTGCGGGTTCAATCGTTTCAGTTCAGCTGCTACGGCCAATATTGGCGTAATGTGCCCTCCTGAGCCGCCACCGGTGAGTACAATAGTCAATCTCTATCCCTCCGTAAAGTATTGTCCCGAAAATCACGCCTCTGGCTGTCAGGGTCGTTAGTCGTTATACGAGGAGCACTATAATTCGTATATTGGGAAGCCTGGAATACTAAACCAACCGCTGCGGCCGAGAATACCACGCTAGTACCACCATAACTAATAAACGGTAAAGTAATCCCCTTCAGGGGTAGCAGCCCTACCATACCGCCAATATTAATGAGAGCCTGGGTACTAAACCATGCCAAGACTCCAATCACCAATAGCCGACTAAAGTTATCTGGTAAACGCTCAGCTACGCTCTTTAGGCGCGTAAAGAAAAAACCGAAGATCAGCAGCAAGATCATGGTACCCACAAAGCCAAATTTCTCCGCATAAATAGCAAAGATGGAGTCGTTTGCCGCCTCTGGTTCATACCCATAGGCTTGGACGCTATTACCAAGCCCCAGGCCGATAATACCCCCTGAACCGACCGAAATTAGCGATTGGCATGCCTGATAACCGCTCCCTTGGCAATTGGAATCCGGATGTAAGAATGTCTCAAGCCGAGCTCGCCGATATGGAGTGGCAGAAATAGCTAAAATGAGCCCGATTGCCACTGCACCGGCAATGAGTACAATGCGTCCCATGGGTAACCCAGCTATAAATGCCATGGTACCCATCATGATCACTAGGACGCCCGTAGAGCCGAGATCACTCTGCACTCCAGCAATTATGAGTCCTGTGGCTAAGAGTGCTATTAAAAGCGGCTTAAAGGTCTTATTAAGGCTACGGATCGTATCTGTCTGGATACGTTCCGCTAGAAAACCAGCCATCCAGATCATACCGGCGAACTTCACCAGTTCAACTGACTGAAATGAAAAACTACCAAGTCTTACCCAGCGATGTGCCGGATAGAGAGGATTTACCGGTAGAATGAGTGCCAGTAGCGTTGCCAGTCCAGCCACAATCAGTAATGGCTTGTACGCTTGCCGCCATGTTTTGAGCGGTACTCGAGCTGTTATCGCAAATGCTACAAGGCTTAAGGCGATAGCAATTAACTGCTTATCGACATAGTAATTACTACTAACATTATTGGTGATAGCAAGTGCTGGACTAATGGCATAGACAACTATCAAGCCGATAGCCATGAGCGCCGCACACCAGATGAGTAGCCAGTAATCTGGCTTGTGTTTTCGCCCTAGTTGCATCTGTTGCTGAAGAATTTGGGGACGGCGTCTCGTGGTGACGCTACTACGGGGCCGCATGGCCTATCCCCGTCGTCCCATCACAAAAATAATTAGACCAATGACACTGGCTATTTGTCCTAGAATCCAAAAACGCATAGTGACTTTTGTCTCCGGCCAACCAATCGCTTCAAAATGATGGTGAATAGGCGATGATAAGAAAACTTTCTTACCATGTCTCAGTTTGCGAGAAGTACGATTAATGATAACTGAGCCGGTTTCCATAACGTAGACTGCCCCAATGATCGGTAACACGTATATAGTATTTGTCTGCAGCGCAATAATACCGAGGGCCGTACCGAGCGCAAAAGCACCGACATCCCCCATAAAGAAACGCGCCGGATAAATATTAAACCAAGTATAGCTAAGTAGCGTACCTACAACGGTTAGACAAAAGCCAGCCAAAACAAACTTGCTTTCAACAATAGAAATAATGGCATAAGCCGTAAATGAGGATGTTAGAAGACCACCTGCTAGACCGTCCAGCCCGTCACTGAAATTAACAGAGATAGCTGTCGCAATAACGACTAACCAGAACAAGGCAATAATAAAGATGCCGACATGCCACTGGTTATGCGCAATCCAGGGTAAATAGATAGAGCGTACCCCAAGCTTGGCATAAAACCACCAGCCTCCGGCAAGCAATAATATGCTATACAAACCAAACTTTACTCGAGCACTCATACCAGCAACGCCGCCAATACTTCTAATGTTCATGAAGTCGTCTACCAAACCTATAACTGCTGCCCCGATCAAACCAGCTAAGGGCAGCCACGTCTGACCTCGATTAAGATTTGATACCAGCGTTACAATGGTGATCGCCAGGACAAAAATAAGACCAGCCATGGTAGGAATATGCCGTTTGTGCTTTTCAGCATGGAGCTTGGCATAGACAGTCGCCTTGCCTCCCGACCAGGCATCGGTCCGCTGACGTTTCCACCACTGTTGTTTATAGGCAACGGTAGTATAGAGCGGCGTGATAACCATGCTGAGGGCGAAGCCAAAGAAGCCAAGCGATAGAATGCGGATCAAGTTATGACTAGTAATGGCAATGTGCAGAGTATTCATAGGTTCGATTTTTGTTTAATTATACCATTAAAGCCGCTAGCCCTTACTGTGTTTTCGGTGTTACGTATGAATCATTAATGAGCATATGGGCAAGATCGGCAAAGACTGGCTGGCCGGCGTAGGTTCCGGCGTAGCCAGGAACAGTTGGATTAATATTGTAGACAACAATGACGTACTGAATTTTGTTACCGCCCACAAAGCCTACGTACGTACCATTATAATTGTTCGGATAATATCCACCGCCGGGTTGGGCAATCTGTGCTGTGCCAGTTTTGCCGCCAACAATATAATTTGGGCTAAAGTTTAGGTACGAGAAGCCGGATAGAAGGTGCTGCTGAACAACGTATTCCATCAGCGGTATCATTTCCTGACTGACCTTCGGCGCTACAACTCCTCGCTCCAATACCTTTGGTGCAACTGTGTTCACCTTGCCATTAGGGGCCACCGTAGCACTAACCAGACTTGGCTGATAATAGGTGCCCCCGTTAAGAATACTGGAGTCAATTGCGGCCATCTGAATAGCGGTCAGCTGAATGGCCTGACCAAATGACATATTGGCATAGGTAAGATCAATCCCTGCTCCATTATCTTTTGGTGGAGTAACTGGCGGTACTGCTTCATAACCTTGCTGGATACCCGTTGCCTGACCGAGTCGGTAGCGCTGGGTTAAGTAGTAGTACCATTCATTACGAGCTTTTTGATCGATTTGGCCACCGCCCATCTGCATGAGCATCCAGGTTGCCCCCGTATTGAGCGAGAGATTGAGAACACTAGCGATACTTTGCTGCCGCGGACCTCCATCTTGTTCAATGTCCGTAATATTAAAACCATCAACTACCCAGTGAGCTGGATCATAGAACGTAGTATTCGGCTGAATTACGCCCTGATCTAAGGCAGCGGCAGTCGTCAATATCTTCATGGTCGAACCTGGCTCAATAGCATTGGTAACGGCAGCGTTCTGATATAGTTTTGGATTGGTTACAGACTGATAGTTACTGGGGTCGTAGGTTGGGTAGTTAGCCATGGCCTTTACCTGCCCGGTATTTGGATCAATGATAATGGCACTGAGACCCTGCGACTTTGTTTTTTGATAATCCTGCTGCAAGATCTGTTCCATGGCAGCTTGCATGGGTAGATTAAGCGTTAATACCACATTGTTACCGTTCACCGGGGCACGTTGAATATTACCTTTGGTAGCAGCCAAGGGTACGCCATTTGTATCGGTGACCGCTTTAAGCTCACCAGGCGTACCCGACAGTTGCTTGTTAAGTGCCTGCTCAATACCGTAGTTCCCTTGCCCGGCATCATTGACAAACCCTAAGACCTGAGAAGCCAGCGAACCCTGTGGGTATGTTCGAAAGTCTTGTCCTTGAGTACCAATACCAGGGAGCTGTAAGGCCGTTATTTTCGCTTGTTGCTGAGCAGTCAGCTTCTTTGCTAATACTACATACTGCGTATTCTGAGTACGCATGAGTGCAGCATACTGGCTGGCATTGCCGCCAGTAATAGCAGCAACCTTAGCTGCTGCTTGGTCAGCCTGCTTTACGAGAGGTGGATCAGCGTAGAGCGTATAGAGTTCTTGGTTCAGGACAATAGGCACGACGCTATTACCGTCATATGCCTCAATCAGGCCTCGAGTGGCAGGAATTTGATACTGTTTAAGCTGATCGCTCAGCGCTGCCGCTTCGTAATGATTATGCTGAATGACCTGAATATAAAAGAGTCGTACCCCGAAAACCCCAAGCACTAATAGTAAAACGCCGTACCAAATGCGTACGCGCTGTACCGACTGACTAAAGGCAGGCTTGTCTGGCACGTGTTTTGAACTCCCCCTACTAGTTCTGTACTGTAGCAGAAGGCGTAACCGGTACCAAGCTTTTGGCTACTGCACTGCTTTCAATACGATTGAGTGATTGCAATCGTGCAGAGGCAACCTGAAGATTGTCATACTGAGCTTGGAGCTGACTTTGAGACTGCTGGAGACTATTAATCTGAAACCCATAGGCATTTGTTTTGGTTACCTGAGTAAGGTACAAAAGCCCAAGCAGACATGCTAATACAATTAAAGTGATTGTATTCGTTATTGGACCCAGTGTGTGAGCTTGGGTCCGAAAGCTCACCGAATTTTGATTGCGGCCTGAGAATCGTGAACGATTCATGGCCAGAGAACTTGAGTATGTCATATATTTTTTGTATTTGTGTTTATGTTTATGTTTGGTTCCGGCCCTTTTTTAAGGAGGGCCGGAATGTTGAACTTATTAGACCACGCGAACGTGAATCTTATAAGGACGGGAGCTACCTTTTACCTGTATAGGCATTTGAGTTCCCTTTCTTTTTTATTTTCACTGCGGCTCGTAGTTTTGCGCTACGTGCTCGCGGATTATGAACTAGTTCTGAGGAGCTGGCGGTAACTGGATGTTTGGTGAGCAAACGAAGCTCGGCATCATAACGCTCACCTGCTACGTCTTGCAGCGCCTGTTTGACCAATCGATCCTCCAGGCTATGAAAGCTTATAACCGCAATCCGGCCACCAGGTTCAAGTAACTTAAACCATAGCGGCAAACTCTGCTGCAATAAGTTCAGTTCGTCATTGACGGCAATGCGGAGCGCTTGAAACGTCCGAGTTGCAGGATGAATCCTATGATATCCCGGCCAAGCTTTAGCAACCAGGGCTGCAAGCTCGCTCGTTTGGGATAGCGGCCGGGAGGCGACAATTGTATGAGCAATGGTCGCAGCTTTCGGCTCTTCGCCATAACGCCTGAGTAGATCAGTCAGTTCTGCTGCGCTATAGCTGTTAACTATAGTTTCCGCCGTCAGTTCTTGGGACTGATCCATGCGCATATCCAGTGGCCCGTCGGTTTTGATAGCAAAACCTCGCTGACCCTCGTTAAGGTGCGGTGACGATGTCCCCAAATCAGCCAAAATAAGTTTGAACGAACGCCCGGCGTCGAGGAGTTCTTGACTTGCAGTCAAAAAATCCTGTTGCCTGATCTCAACAGTTCCATCGCTGTACATCGTTTTGAGTACATTGACGGCTTGCTGGTCGCGATCGACCAACACTGCGCTTGTGAGGCTACCAACTCTGTCCAGTATTGCTGAAGCATGTCCGCCATATCCGGCAGTCAGATCAAGGTATGATTCCCCAACCTGTGGATCCAGATAGTGCAGAACTGCATCTAGTAAAACTGGTACATGTTGTTTGTTTTTATTTTGGTGTTTGTTTTGGTGCATCTTTGCTTGTTTGTTTTGCAAGGTCACCTATTCAGCAGTCAACTTTTTGTTTTTATCTAGGAGTTTTTGTTTTTGTGTGACACGGCAAATTGTAAAATTACTATTCGCCACGTCGAGTTTGAGAGACTTATGTGTGAGGTGGAGTTTTGGGAGGTGTTTTTGGAAGGTACAAAGCTTTTTTTTAATGTGGTTTACTATCGTTTCCACATGTTGACTGCCGAATAGGTGAACTCGAGAAATTTATTGGTTTCTATTCGGTTAAATTGTTAAAGAACGCTCTTGGAGTCTTAGCCTCTGGAAGGAGCCATAAGACGCCAGTAACGACCGACACCAACCGCAATCACGTCACGATCAATCCCTGCGTAATCGAGCAAATGTTGCTCGAGGGTGATCCTTCCCTGCTTGCCGTCGGGCGATTGGTCGATCTTGCCCATCCGAAATTGGACGTTGAGATCGGCTATTCGCTCGTCGAGGATATCCCCGGCTAACCGTGGCTCCACGAGGTTGTCCCACACATCTTTTGGATATAGATGCAGGTACTCGCCAAAGCCTCTGGTTACGACTGCCCCGCTCGCAAATTGGTGACGAAGTTCCGGAGGTATGGTTAACCGCCGCTTATCGTCCAACTTACGTTCGAAGTAGTCTAGCGTGGCCATTGGTATCCCTTAAGCTACTAGTGGTTTTTTATTTTTCGAACTGGCACGCTATTTGGCCGTACCATTTCTACCCACTTCCAAGAGTGTACTACCCACTATAACCCCCTGCAAGCCACAATGCACTAAAAAGTGGTGTTTCTAACACCACTTATCCACAGTTTTTACAGAGGTTTTGGCTTGTACGCAATATGTAGCGTATAGGAGAGGCCTGAAAGCGCTATTGCATATTTGGTTCGAATGTTGAAACAACGCTTGTTGCAGCAGCATTTCCACCGTTTTGCAAGGCAACTAACCCTGACGGAGTAACTTTTCCACCATCAGGTAAACTGCCAAGCTCGGTAGCATTAAGGTCTCCGGCCGGCAAAGCAGCTAGTGTTGTACTGACTTGGTCTGTATTGCCCTGTTGGGCATAGAGTATATTAGCCACTTCCTCAACGGCAGCTGGTGTAGAAATCTGACTCGCTATGGCGGCAGTGTTATCACCGTACAGAGGGACCTGCACAACTCCCTGGGAACCATTTTCAGTAAGTGTTTGAGCGACATCGGCGTGCGACTGGGTTAATTCAGCGGCAATATCATAAGGACGCTGACCGGATTCATATACGCGGTCTGCACCAGCTCCAAGTCCCATAAGCGCAAGACTGCTTAAGATTACAGCGCTGAGACGATTCCTTGTGTTCATATGGCGATATGAATGATGTCGAGGAGGTTGAAGTGTTGATTGCGCATATGAGTCGGCACGGTCCTGTGAACCCGGTACTCTCTTAGGGTAACGAGGCTCTACAGTAGAGCGAACCCCATCATGCGTCCCACGAGCAGTCCTAAATTCAGGCACAGTACCGAAGTCGGTATCTGGCTGAGGGAGTTCAACTGGTGGGCGTTGCGATGGACCGCGATGTTTAGTCATTTCTATATCCTATCATATTTTATGATTAAGGTCAAGCTTAGCGCTTCCCGTGTCGGCTTGGTGTACGCTGAGAAGTGTTATAGCTAATGTAATGCGGAGCGCTCTCTTCACGCTCACGTTGTATGGGGTTATTTGTCTCGGTATTGTTGGTTTCATAGGCGAAAGTCGGTTGATTTGGGACTACAACCTTAATTCTTTGATGGTCTTGCATATCCATAACCCCAACTGTGGTTGCAGCAGCCATAAGAACTACACTGGCTTGAGTACCGAGAGTAGCTAATTTTTGTGCTAGTGACTGTTTTTTATTTTTGATTACCATCTACATTACTGTAGCAAGAAATATGTATTTTGTCAATATTCTGTCCTGGCAATAACAGCTCAGACGTCAATATCTACCGGTACGCCAGTTTGCAGCTTATGAAAGGTAATCCCCTGCTCACTAAGCTTCGCCTCAAAAATGCCGTACATCTGTTGGCGAGCTTCATCACTCCAGTGCCAATCGTGAATAGGCACTACATGTTGCGGTTTTAACTCTAGGGCAAGATTAATCGCTCGGATAGCTCCACCCCAGGGAGCCGTAACTGGCAGCGCTAAAATAGCCTTTGTCTCATGAAAGCTATGGCTATCCCCAGGGTTGCTCAAGATATCCAGATAGTGAATACCGATTTCTTGGGGCTGAGGAAATACCGGCTGTACATTTTCATGAGGTGAATCAAAGAAAGTAACTCCTTCTGGAGCTTGATCACTTGCGGTAACTCCAGCGTCTTTCAATTGCTTTACTACTTCTGGCGTGGTGGTTATACGTACATCTGGAAATTGTGTGACTAATTTTTGAATAAACGCTACATCAAGATGATCCTGATGCTGATGGGTAATGAAAATATCATCAAGTCCGACGAGCTGATCGGCGCTTAATGAAGCAGTACTCATGACTCCTGGATCAAAGAGTGCAATTCGCTCTGGTGTTTCAACTAATAAGCAAGAGTGGACGTATTTAGTAATTTTCATAGGTCAGCTCCTTTATATTATCGATATTCTGGGTTAACAAAATCAAAGCGGCTACCACTATCCCACTTGGAGCGTTGGTTGCCGTACTTTGGCATACCGCCGTTGTTTTTCAGCATTGTCGCTAAGTGGAGCAAGTTCCAAGTCATGAATGTTGTATTACGATTCGTAAAATCGTTATCAAAGCCAAGCAAGCTGCCATCAGGCTGCTTATCACCATAACTGTCGCCCGGGCCCACCTCACCGATCCAGCCGGCATCTGCTTGCGGAGGGATAACGTATCCAAGATGCTGCAGGCTGTAAAGAATATTCATGGCGCAATGCTTCACACCATCTTCATTACCAGTAATTAAGCAGCCGCCGACTTTACCGTAAAAAGCATACTGACCAGATGAATTAAGGATACTGCTGCAGGCATATAAGCGTTCGATAACCTTCTTTGTCTCACTGCTGTTATCTCCTAACCAGATTGGACCGGCTATTACCAAGATGTCTGCTGCCATGACCCGCTTAAAAATCTCTGGCCATTCATCAGTTTTTGCCCCATGTTTCCGCATATCTGGCCACACCCCAACGGCGATATCGTGATCGATAGTACGAATAATCTCAGTTTTTACTCCGTGCTTTTCCATGATGCCTTGACTGAGCTTAATCAATCTTTCAGTATGGCTAGGCTCGGGCGATTTGCTGAGCGTGCCATTAAAGAATACTGCCTTTAACCCCGTGAAATCCCAGTCTTTATCTGCCATACCTACTCCTTTACTGCCACTTAACGTGAAGACGTGTTTACTACTCATCCAGTATACGCTGGCACGCCTCTTAAACAGTAAAATTAGTTACGTGCTGTTAGCTGCATACTATGCTGATCAAGAAGATCGATAAGCATGCTGCGCTCATACTAATGACTGCTAGATCACAGTTATGTATACGACTTTTATAGGTGTTTTTAAGATAGAGCTCATAAATAGAGTACTTTTATTGTTCACTAGCTTTTTCAAGCAGCTTTTTGATTGTATTAAGCTCGGTTTTCATCCAGCTTAGCTGCTCGGCATAATCTTATCACTGACTGTACTCGTTTGCTGGTTAGTCATAATAAGTTCGCTCCCATCCCCATTTGCAACCACTCTATAGGGGATAAACTGCTCTTCCCCGCTGGCAATAACGCAAATGCTATCAAGTAAGAGCCTGCTTCTATCAAATTTTGGCAAGACGCGTATATCTCCTTGTGAAGTATGGGCGATCCACTCTGTTTCGTTCAACTTCTCAAGGTACTTACCAAAGTCACTAAACTGCTTCCAGTTATTCAAATCTGCAACAAACTCCCATACCTTTTCTGGTTTAGCATCTATAGAAACTGAAATGGTGTCGAAGCGGAATAGCATATTACTTTTTCTTATGGTCGTGATAGGCCAATTGTCGGCGTAGTTGGTCAAGGCGGATTATTTTCGGCTCAAAGACTTTTAATAGACTGGAATACTGCCAATTAGGCGCTAGAATATGAGCTAACTTGCCTTGCTCTTCAAGATATTCAGCTAAGCTAAAGAAATCACCATCTCCAGAGACAATAATAGCCTGCATGTAATTTCCTAGTTCTTTCATGGCGTATAAAACAAGCTCGGCATCAACGTTGCCTTTAATTGTAGGCTTCTCTTTATCTTCCTTATTCTCGGGTGATTTTGGGTTGTCTTTTCCTGAAGTTTCAGCCTTTTGCTCTGCCTCATGAGATGCGCTTACATCAATAGTAGGTTTTAACACCACTAAAAATCCAAGTTCATGCATATATTCGTAGAGGGCTTCATTTTCAATCATATAGCCAATAAACATGTACGCCTTAGTTACACCATGTTCGTCGGCAAGATATTGCCGAAACTTGCGCCAGTCAAGTTTCCACCCCATGCGCTGCGTTCCAAGATTCAGATTTTGACTATCAATAAAAGCGTAGGTATTCGGTTTCTGGGCTTTACGGGACATGTCTATAGTCTAACACTTTGTGCTGCAGCGGTCTTTTACGATTCAGTATAGTAAGCGGCTAGGATTGCTAGTATATCCGAGCCGTACTTTGCAACTTTGCCCACACTAAAGCCAGGTACTGCCAACAGCTGGGACTCTGTCAGCAATCGATTAGTAGCCGCAATGGCTTCAAGGGTCGTATTGTGCGCAATCATATACGGGGGAACTTTATCGAGACGAGAACGGGTTAGGCGCCATTGCTTAAGTTTTAAGAGTAGCTCTTGATCAACAGTAGTGTCATCGACACTGGTCTCTGGCTCTTCATCGGCAATATCTGGTGTAACCTCAGCTAAACGTCCAGATAACTGCCGCAGCTGATAATCAAGTTCATGAATCTGAGGATGCATGGATAGCGCCATAGTATTCAAACCTTTGACATACAAACCATTTAGACTGCGTACCCGTGAGAGCGCCACATAGCCCATTCCAGGGGTGAAAGCTCGACTCAGATCAATCTCTGCGGCATCTAGGCTCATACCCTGACTTTTATGAATAGTAATCGCCCAAGCCAGCCGTAAGGGTAATTGACTGACCTCAGCCCGCACGCGGCCGTCTTCGCTCAAACTCCAGCTATGCGGCTCCACTTTGATCCGTTTCCCACCAGTCAGTCGTACCACCGGCATGCTGTTCTCAAAGCTAATAACCCGTCCACGGCTGCCGTTTACATAGCCGTCGCTAAAATTATTAGCGACAAACATAACTTCGGCACCAATTTTGAGCTCTAGATTTTCAGGAACCAATAGACCTTTAGCTAACTGCTCAAGTTTTGCTTTAGCACCCTTACGTTGCATAGCATATGATGTCGTAGCACCTGGCAATGCCTGTAAGTGACGGTCATTGATGGCATCAACATCAATATTATGGGAATAAAGCCGAGTAACAACCATGTCTGCTGCCGGTTTTTGCTGCAACCGCTCTTTAATAAGCTCGTAGTGATCCTCGTTCAGCTCCTCAGCACGCATCGCTTCCAGAAAAATAAGCAGTCCATCGCTATTAGATTGACGATGCTGCTCAGTGAGATAACAAATTTTAAGATTAAGTTCCTGCCAAGTCTTCGACAGATGGACGAAATCAAACTGATCTGAACCGCGTGTGACTGGAGGTAGCTGAAAAAAATCTCCCACGATGATAATTTGTAGACCGCCAAATGGTTCATCGCTGGCTCGTAGTACTTTTGCCAATTGATTAATCATGTCGAGGCGCTTGCCGTGTAGCATAGAGATCTCATCGATAACCAAGATGTCAGCAGCTCGATAGCGTTTCTGTAATCTTTCACTACCAGCTAAGCGCTGTAAGTCCTCAGGCAATAATTCATCAAGAATACCCAGCCCTGACCAGGAGTGAATGGTATTACCGCCAAGATGGCTGGCTGCAATTCCGGTACTCGCTGTTACAGCAACTTTTTTACCGGCGCGTTCTGCTCGCTTAACGAACTGATTCAAGACATATGTCTTGCCTGCTCCCGGGGCACCAGTTAAGAAAACGTTCGTCCCGCTCATCATTACCGCCAAAGCTTGAGATTGTCGCATAGACTCCGATTGTAGCACCTGGCTACGAGCCGGCAAAAACTTAAGCAACAATTAGCTAAGCACGGCGCAGTCTAGGGATGCATCCAGCCAATGATAAGGCCCATGGCTAGAATTGAAAGAAAGCGATTTGTCAGCGTAATGGATGTTAACTTCTGGGGAACCTGATTAAGCGTATTGTGAATCATAATAGTGGTAGCTGACATCCCCACAAATAGAATCAACGAGCTTATTACCCCTGCAACTAGCCAAGAGTCATGGTAATTAGCGTGGTATAAACCAGCTACAAATGCCACAGCATAGGCCGTTATTAAGGCAAAGATAAAGACTTGCGCCATATTCCAAGCCATATCTTTTTTAAATCGTTTTGTATCAATTTTAGAAAGTTTTTTCCAATCCTTACCAAATACACCATCAGCATAAAAAATTGCACCAATAACCATACTAGCCACACCGCTGAGCAGAATAGCCCATATCTTAATATGAATATCCATATTTTACCCCTTAGTTATACGTTGGAGTATAGGCGTATGCGACTTAAAAATCTATAGCCTGCTTACCGCTTCTGACTTATAAATCCTGACTTGGTCTTCAGGTCGTCAATCTTAACACGCGCTTGATTGGTTGTGTCGCGGTCCCGGATAGTTACGGTGTCATCATCAAGCGTCTGGAAATCGATGGTTATGCATTCCGGAGTACCAATTTCGTCCTGGCGCCTATACCTTTTACCGACATTGCCGTTATCGTCCCACATGACGGCACCCTGATATAAGTTACGAGGCCCAGGCATATCATCTGGTGGATTTTTCAGCATACGATAGACTTCCCTGGCCTTCTCAACCAGTTCAGGTTTGTTCTTAAGAAGAGGCGAGACGGCGACCTTAACAGGCGCTAAATGTGTTGGCAGCTTAAGATAGACACGCTTTTCGCCATTAATTTCGTCCTGTGTGTACGCAGCACTCAGCACAGCCATAATAGCTCGCTCTAGACCAAAGCTTGGCTCGATAACGTGCGGCACAAAAGCTGCACCTCCGTCTTTAGGTCGATATTCCATATTCTTCCCTGAAGCTTTTTGAATATTCATGAGGTCAAAATCGGTACGGTACGCAAGGCCTAGCAATTCTTCACGACCGATAGGAAAATCGAACTCGAAGTCAATTGTGCGCTTGCTGTAATGCGCCCGGTCTTCGTCTGGAACTTCCAGTTTATGAACTTTCTCATCTGGCAAACCGAGCTCTTTCAGAAATGCTTCAATGTCAGTCACCCACTTCTCGAAGCTCTCCTGCCAGTTATCAGGATGAATGAAATATTCGATTTCCATCTGTTCAAATTCGCGTGAACGAAAAACGAAATCACGAGGGCTGATCTCGTTTCGGAAAGCTTTACCCTGCTGGGCGATACCAAATGGGATATTAGGATAGAAGCTATCGACAACATTCTTATAGTTCGTAAAAATACCTTGTGCAGTCTCTGGCCTTAGATATACTTTAGCGTTTGTATCATAAACCATAACGCTGTTATTAGTTTCTTTTTCTTTTATCGTAAACTCGCTGACTACTTTTCCTTCTTTATCTTTAACTTCGAGTTTACCGGTTACATGATTTTTATCGTCTGATTCGAAACTTCCCCATGTTGGCCCAAAGGGAGTTTTAAACATCATGTTGAACTGGCGTGGCTCCCCAAAGGTGCCCTCTTTACCACAGCTTGGGCATTTGCTGATGTCGATCTTATCGGCACGAAACCGATTATGACAATTCGAACACTCTACGAGCGGATCGGTGAATGTATCAACATGCCCACTTGCCTGCCAAACTTTTTGATTCATTAAAATAGCAGCGTCAACACCGAGCATGTCATCGCGATTTTCGACAAATGTCTTCCACCAGAGGTTTAGAATGTTGCGTTTGAGAGCAACCCCAAGTGGACCATAATCCCACGTTCCAGCCAGGCCGCCGTAAACTTCACTGCCCTGATAAATAAAACCTCGACGCTTACATAGGCTGACAATTGTTTCAAGGGAGGCATCACTCATAGATGGTTCAGATTATATCCGAATATACGTCTGGAGCATAGTGTGCACTAATGGTAAGCAATCCGGTAGTAAATCATTCAGGCCGCTTATGTGACTTAATATCTGTGGAGAGTTGCCATTAAAAATAAGTCGTAAAAACTTTATGTGGTCGCTCGAGAAGTGTCCTTCGGGATGAATCATAAAGGCGACTGTCTCAAAATCAAAGCTATAGCGCTGCCCTGCAGTCAGTTTATTGCCTGAGGTGTCAGTCTTTAGATTTGGAGAGTGCCCTGCATAGCGCAATAATTGTGCCTGGAACCATATACGAATAAGGTCGGTCGTAATTGCGGCTGTATCGAGAGCTATAAAGGCCGCCTCTAAGAGTTCGAAGTACTCTGCTTCTGGCTGATCTTCAGTTCCTCGGTGGAGTAGTTTTATAAGTTCATAGCCAAGCTGTACACGATCGATATCTTGAACAATACTAGCGTAATAATGAACCAGCCGGGCTGAAGTAAGGGTGTCAATTTGACCCCGTCCCTTCATATAGCTTATTTCTGCAACGCTAAATAGCTCAATACCGCCGGCCAATTTGGATTTCACCCGACGAACTCCTCGGGCCATAAGGCTTAACTTTCCCTGTTCAGGAGTAAGTACGGTAATAATGCGATCGGCTTCACCGTAATCGGTACGGCTCAGGATAATAGCTCGTGTCTGTATCTGATTCACGTGCTTACAAGACTATGTTCCCTGACACTGCTCAGCAACTGGCGTAAAGAGGTGTGCGGTTTATACAGATAGGAGCGAACACCGAGCTCATCTTGCAGTAAATGCCAATTATCCTGAAATTCGCCAAAAGGAACTATCGTTTGAATAAGAATGGGTACACCTTGCCACTCTGTATACGATCGGAATTCATAGAGAAATTCTACGCCGGAATGTTCAATAAGCTGTAGCTCCATAATCACCATATCTGGCTTGTGCTCGTCGGCTGCCATAATTGCCGCTTGGGCACCGCTCACTACCGTTACTTTTGCTAACCCATCGGCCTCAAGCGCTTGCTTATATATCTTAGCCAGTACGTAGTCCGGCTCTATGAGCAATATCTGGTTCATACCAGCTGTAATTGGTAGTTAGATTGCAGTACTGTACCTAGCCCATGCAAATGATGATGGCGACTTGCTATTAAGTGCAGGTCCATAGCCTGTAGAATAGCGTCCGCTACAAAAATACCAGCACCGTTGCTCTGACTCAGGTTCAATAAGGGCTGACGACTACGTCCCTGAAGGCGGCGACCGCGTTGCAAAGCTTCGTTGGACAACTGTTTAGTATCGGCATATACACCGGCAATCACGCCATAACGGCTACGATGAGTAGCCAATTGCAGCTTGAGCTGCCGCGGACCCTCTAGAGCCGGTATAGCTTCAATAAGGGCAGCACCGACACTCACCAGAGCCGCCTGAAGACCCTGTCGATTAGCCAGAACCGGGCCATATTTACCCGCTATGCTAAGTTCCAGATCAACGTTATAGCTTTTTGCAAAAGTATCAAGCTGCTGACTCGTGTCATAGAGTACCGACGATACCGAAACGGCCTCCAGCGGAAAGTGCTGGGGCTCTAGTGCCAATCTTACCCCTAAGACATAGTTATCAAGTAGCTGGAGGGCCATTTGAGCGGCAGTCCTAACATTGCCAAGGTCAGTATTGCCATTAAGCTGGGCTAGTTCTGTGTGCCGCGCAATCTGTAGAAGCGGCAGCTTTAACTCCTCAGCGACACCCAGCAAGAGCTGCTGTGACAAAATCGGTGCTTCATAGCCGTCAGTTGCCATAAATAAAGAGTACCCTCGCTTACCTAATCACCTTCAGTATAGACCAAAAAAGCTTAGGGTGAAAAAGTAAACGTCTTTAAAACGACATTATTGAAATCACTCAAGTTAGCGGTGCCGTCACTCCAGATTTCAATCGTGTTTGTGCGCTCCGGTAGGATAATCATCGTAGCTGTATCCCCTTGCGGAATTATGCCTGGAATTGCACCAACAACTTCCAGCCCTACCACATCCGGTACACGGGGCAGCGTATACGCTGCAGCTGTTACCTGGGCATTTGTACCGGCTGCCTGAGCAACATAACCTTGGGCTACTTGGTTATATGCTTGACCAAGTATTTGGACACGGAGAGCAAAATCTTCCGTACCGTCAGTGGAGGCCGTCAATATACCAGGTGCAAAGAAACCGTCAATCATCCCCGTAGCGTTAACGCCAATACCGCTGACATAGGCACTCCATGTCTTGGGGTACTGAAATGAAATACTGCCATATTGCTCTGGCCCATTGAAGGTATCGTAAGGATACTTAATAGCTGCAGCAATAGCTGCTTTCTGGGCAATTGCGTCCTGCCCTTGTGTAGCTACCACCGCTGCGTGGATTTTAACGTCGGCGTTGTTTTTATAATCTTGTCGGCTACTAAAAGCCCAGCCTGCAAATATAGCTACCGCTAAAAGCAAAACAATTGCGAGTACCAAGGAAATTGTCAGTCCGCTTATGGCACCATCTTGGTTATGCTTGATCATTACTAAATGGTACCTCAGATGTATAAGACTGGCAACTAACCACCCCCTCTAGCGGTAATTATAGAGAAATAGGCCAGCTTTTTGACGCGTTGGTTTTTGGCCAGGAATCTCAAAAGCAAAGCTCACCAGTTTGACCGGACGATGGGCATATCGCATACATTTGTTATGCAGTTTTGGCATGTATCTGGGCAATAAAAATACAAATATTGCTTCGGCTGGAGGCCAGGAACATTGCCAGAAATTACCCCATATAACTTGTACGTGAGAACGGTACCGGCGCGTTCGTGCCCAGGCTATAAACGCCAAAATAGGATTAAGCTCATATCCAACAACTTTGATGCCCTGCCGAGCAGCCGCAATTAATACTTTTCCGTCACCGCAGCCTAATTCCAGCATGGTTTGGCCTGGACTGAGATCAGCCAGCTTTAGCGCCACTGCCACTTGGGGCGTTAAGGTCGGTAAGTAAGGTGCGCCTACAAAAAGTACGCCACAAAAACAGAGCAGTAAGACACCGACTATGGCTAAGACCCAGATCATTTATCGCCTTTATTAAACCGAGCTTTCAATTCTTTTACGGTGTTTTCGGCAGTTTTAAGATAGGTATCCAGCTGCTGCACCAGCTCAAGGCCCCGCTGATACAAAACCAGTGCCTCATCAACATCAAGATCTTCAGCCTGTAGCTTCGCAAGCACCTGTTCCAATTCAGTTTTCAGTGCCTGATAGTTTGGTTGATCTGTCTTAGCTTTACTCACTGGTTACGCCTTTTACTTGTTTAGTATTATCAACTGTTGCTGTAAAACTGCCGGTGGCAAGTTGTATATCAATCATAGCACCGGTTTGTAGCATATCTGTACGTCTGACAACCTGCTTACCTTGCCGAACTATGGCGTAACCTCTGCCTAAGATTGCGCTTGGGTTAAGCACTTCCAGCAATTGCGCATTGTTCTGTATCGTCTTCTGTAAATGACTCAGAAATTGAGCAAGTTGCTCATCAAGCGTGCTGGCATGTTCATCTAAGATATTACGGGCATAGCGCAGATGACGCGCCCCATAATCCTGCAAGTTCTGAG
>Ga0210398_10001133_pt1 | contig 28571 bp, 23 predicted proteins | sample IncBWC4OmetaG_FD_161047 | JGI IMG/M metagenome (GOLD analysis project Ga0210398, IMG submission 161047) | Forest soil microbial communities from Barre Woods Harvard Forest LTER site, Petersham, Massachusetts, United States - Inc-BW-C-4-O | ecosystem: Environmental > Terrestrial > Soil >... | reverse complement strand
GCGGGCTCTGCTTCAGACCGTCGCCCGATGCGTGCTGCTCAGCGGCCGCGGCACGTTGTCTGAACAAATCAGTCGATCTCAGCGGTCGGAATTCGTTGTGCCTCCCATTCCGAGGCAATCGCGCCCCGCCAAACGCGCAGACGTGCCCCTTCCCCGGCTGCCCCTGGACTTTTTCAACGGCCTCGGTGGATTCGCCGACGAGGGTCGTGAATATGTGACTGACATGGGAGAAGGTTTGCGGACTCCCGCGCCGTGGATCAACGTGATTGCAAATCCCTCTTTTGGATTCCTCGTTTCCGAATCCGGCTCAGGCCACACGTGGTCGCTCAACAGCCACGAAAACCAACTCACGCCGTGGTCCAACGATCCGGTCACAGATCCTCCCGGAGAAGCCATTTACATCCGCGACGAGAGCACCGGCGAGGTGTGGAGCCCCACCGCGCTGCCGATTCGTGATGAAGTCGCCCCGTACATTGCCCGCCACGGCCAAGGGTATAGCCGATTCCACCACGGATCCCACGGGATTCTGGCGGAGTTGCTACAGTTCGTGCCGCCTGAGGATCCGATCAAGATTTCGCGGCTGACTCTAAGAAACGATTCCGGCCGCACGCGGCGGCTCACCGTGACAGCCTACGCGGAATGGGTATTGGGCAGTTCTCGCAGCGCCTCAGCGCCGTATCTCGTTACAGAGCTCGATCCAAAAACGGGAGCGGTTTTTGCGAGGAGCGTGTTGGGCGGGGAATTTGGCGAGCGCATCGCGTTTGCGGATCTTGGCGGCAGGCAGACCTCGGTCACCGGTGACCGGACAGAATTTCTTGGCCGCAATGGGACGCGGGAGCGTCCCGCGGCGCTGGAAGAAAGCCGCCCTCTTTCCGGGAAGCTGGGAGCAGGCCTTGACCCTTGCGCGGCGCTGCAAGCTTCCATCGAGTTAACCCCCGGCGCGAGCGCGGACATTGTGTTTTTCCTCGGCCAGACGGAAAACAAGGAACAGGCGCGCGAACTGCTGGGCCGCTATCGCGCCGCAAACTTGAATGCCGTGCTCGCGGAGGTTGCAGGGCATTGGGACAGCCTGCTCAACACCGTGCAGATCACTACGCCCGAGCCGGCCATGGACATTCTCATAAATCGCTGGCTGCTCTACCAGACGCTGGCGTCTCGCATCTGGGCGCGAGCGGCGTTCTATCAGCTGAGCGGAGCGTATGGATTCCGCGACCAACTTCAGGACGGGATGGCCTTCTGCGCCACGAAACCCGAGATTACGCGAGAGCATCTGCTGCGCGCTGCCTCACGCCAGTTTACCGAAGGCGACGTTCAGCACTGGTGGCATCCTCCATCTGGCCGTGGTGTGCGAACCCGTATTTCAGACGACCTGCTCTGGTTGCCCTACGCCGTCATCAATTTCGTCGAAACGACCGGCGAGCTCGCCTTGTTGGACGAAGTTGTGCCTTTCCTGCAGGGAGACACGCTGGCCGACGGCCAGAACGAATCCTATTTTCAACCGCGAGTGTCGGAAGTTCGCGCGACGCTGTTTGAGCATTGCGCGCGCGCACTAGATCGCAGCCTCGCGGTTGGCGAACACGGATTGCCACTGATGGGCACAGGCGATTGGAATGACGGCATGAATCGCGTCGGCGAGCACGGCAAGGGAGAAAGCGTCTGGCTCGGCTGGTTCCTGCACACGATTCTTTGGGAGTTTGCCAAAATCGCGGATGCGCGCGGTGAACACGAACGCGCCGAGTCCTGGCGTCTCCACGTGAGCGCCCTGAAGGCGGCGCTCGAACGGGACGGTTGGGATGGCGAATGGTATCGCCGCGCCTATTTTGACGACGGAACGCCGCTGGGCTCCGCGGAAAATACGGAATGCAGGATCGATTCGATTGCCCAGTCCTGGGGAGTCATGAGCGGGGCCGCTGAACCGGGTCGTGCGTCGCGCGCCATGGGCGCGGTCGATCGGCAACTCGTGCGCCGACCCGAGGGACTGGTTCTCCTCTTCACCCCGCCCTTTGACCACACCCCCAATGACCCAGGCTACATCAAAGGCTACGTGCCCGGCATCCGTGAGAATGGTGGCCAATATTCCCATGCGGCAACATGGACGGTCATTGCCTTTGCCGCGCTTGGCGACGGCGATAAGGCCTGCGAACTATTCCAGATGCTGAATCCAATCACCCGTACCTCGTCGCGCGCCAGCGTGCAGCGCTACAAAGTAGAGCCCTATGTGGTCGCGGGAGATGTTTACGCTGAGCCCCCCCACGTCGGCAGAGGCGGATGGACCTGGTACACAGGTTCATCTGCGTGGCTTTATCGCGCGGGGTTGGAATGGATTCTCGGCTTCCGCGTGCGTGGCACGATGCTTTCCATCGATCCATGCATTCCCCGGAACTGGCCCAGCTATTCCATCACTTTTCGATATCGCTCGGCCACATATCAAATTCGAGTGAACAATCCGTCCCGCGTTTCTCGCGGCGTCGCTTCCGTCAGCATAGACGGCAAGACAGTCGTCGATCGTGCAAATATTCCGCTCGTGGATGATGGCGGCGCTCATCGGGTTATAGTCGAGATGGGCAGATAACAGAATGACGCGCTTTCTCTCCGGCATATTTGACGATCCCCAATATGCAGGTATCAACGAAGAAACAGAGCGTCTTTTTGCCTACCACCAGGCCACGAAGCACACCTATCAGTCTGTGCGGGCGAATGCCCACTATCTCGACTGGAGCAATCAGCCCGATCCCTTTCGCACCTATGAAGGCGCCCCCATAAGCATGCTTCCGCCTGAACCCGGTTTCCCCAACACGGGAACATTCGGCGCGATGGGAGCCCTGGGCGGTGGAACGCGGATCGCTGGTGAAAATGATTTTGAAGACCGCGATCCAATCCGGCTGGACGCAATCTGGCTCAGTCGCTTGCTTTGGCATTCCATGGCGATCAGCGCATGGAAGAGAGTCACGCGCACCAGCAATCGCTACAGCCTGCGCGTCAACCCCTCGTCAGGAAATCTTCATCCCACGGAAACCTATCTGGCGTTCACCGGGTTCACGGGTGTCGACGACGGTTTGTATCATTACCGCGCGGACCTGCACGCGCTTGAGCTTCGCAGCCCAGGCGCCTGGACGGCGCAACTGGCCCAAGCCCTCCAGATCCCGTGGGCCGCGGAATCGCCGTTGATCATCGGACTGACCTCGATATTCTGGCGAGAGGCGTGGAAGTATCGCGACCGCGCCTATCGCTACTGCTGCCACGATTTGGGGCACGCGATGATGAGTTTGCTTCTCGGGGCGCGTGCGCTGGGACTTCGCGGCGGCGCGATCACGCACTTCGCTGATTCCCGCTTGACGTGTACGCTCGGGTTGACAGCGGGCGATGAGGCGCCGATGGCATTCCTGGTGTTTCCTTTGCAGGGTTCCTCTTCGCGAACCAGGGCCCTCCCGCGGGAGACATTCACTGGAGTTCCAAATGAGTTGTCCGCGCAGGAAGTGCCCTACGAAATGCTGCTCGGCATTCATCGCTCGACGATCCTGCCTGACTCTGCGGGCCCGCTGCAGCAGACGTCTGCAGCGAACCTAGCAATCGCTGACAGTCAGCCACCCCTGCCCGAACTTTTCTGCAATCCCGCGCGCGATAGCAACCTGGGAGCCACGGTGCGGCGACGGCGTTCGGCGCTCGATTTCGACGCGAGGACTCCGCCCATGGAGCGCAGCGACGTGGAGCAGCTCCTGGACTTTGCTACGCGAGATTGGCCGGCGGACTGGCGCGGAAATTTCGCCGGAGACACCGAAGCGGTTGGGAAGGGCGCCGATTTCGTGACCTTGTATCTCTATGTGCACCGCGTGCGTGACTGTGAGCGCGGCGTCTACCGGTGGGACGGCAGCAGCTGCAGTTTGGAGCAACGTCATCGCGCCAACGTGGAGCGCGTGGCGGCGTATCTCAGCCTCGAACAGGCGCTGGCGGGGAATGCCTGCTTCGCCGTTTCGATGATCGCGGACTTGGCCAAGGCGGCGCAGCGATTCGGGAATCGGGGCTACCGGTATGTGCATTTCGAAGCCGGGGCCATCGGGCAGAGGCTGTACCTCGGTGCGGAAGCAATGGGCTGGAACGCCACGGGCATAGGTGCATTCTACGACGACGATGTGCACCGTTACCTCGGCTTCCTGGAAGAAGGAGAGACCCGCGTAGGCGCGTCGCTCCATGCGGCGGAACAATCGGCACTTGTCATGCTCGGCTCACCGTCAAGCCGCGCGTCGGCCCAAGACCGAGACCAGCGCGACGCCGCTCCAGTGATTTCCGAATCTGACAAAGACCAATCGTCTGGCCTGAGGCACTTCCGTGAGGGCGAACAGAAACCCGCGCCACACGGGGACGCCTGCGTGCTCCCGCAGCAGGTGATTTATCACTTCGCGGTGGGCCGCGCTGTTCCCGATCAGCGGCTGGAGGCATGAAACGACATGGCATTCCAGTGCTCTGGAACAGCCAGTTCATTGTGCTCGGTCCATTACCGGATCAAGAGACGCCAATGGCTCTTTGAAGAGAGCGAGATTACGTGACGCAGGATCTCCGAAACTGGTGCTGTTTGGCGTGATATTGTGTGCTCGCTGGCGAAGTTCGCGAACAAGGGCAGAGAACGAAGCCATCGACTGGCAGCCGTGTTATGCATTCAAATGGAAACGGGAAACCTCCGGGCCCGAAGGGATTACGCGCCCTTGGCCTGACGCTTGGCATTCGCAAGGACGCCCTCGGCACGCTCTCCCGGGTCGCGCGCGAGTACGGCGACATTGTTTGCATGCCCGTGATGTTTCAGGACCGCATCTTTCTGAATCGCCCCGAATACATCGAAGAAGTCCTGGTTGTCCAGCAGGCCAAGTTTCACAAGAGCGAGCTGACCAAACGCGTTACCGAGGGCCTGCTCGGCCAGGGCTTGCTTATCAGCGAAGGCGATTTCTGGCGGCGCCAGCGGCGGCTAATGCAGCCGTCGTTCTACCGGGCGCGCATCAACGAATATGTCGCCACCATGACGGAGAGCGCCCAGCGCCACATTTCCGGCTGGCGCGACGGCGAACCGCTCGACGTCGCCGGCGAAATGATGGCGCTGACGCTCGATGTGGCCGTGCGCACGCTGTTTGGGACAACATTGCCCGCGGAAGCCCGGCAGGTAGGCCGTTCGATGACCTTCCTCATGCGCTACCAGCTCGGCCGCCAGCGCTCGCCCATCCGGATTCCGGAAACCTGGCCTACGCCGAAAAACAAGCGCGCGCTGCGCGAGCGCAACTTTCTGGACTCGCTGGTGTATCGCATTATCGAAGAGCGCCGGTCGCAGGCGAACTCGAACCATCGCAACGACCTACTTTCGCTGCTCATGTCCGCGATGGATGAAGATGGGACGCAGATGAGTCCGAGGCAGCTCCGCGACGAAACCATGACGCTGTTTCTCGCGGGGCACGAAACGACGGCGCAGGCGCTGGCCTGGACGTGGTATTTGCTTAGCCAAAATTCCGCCGCCGAAGCGCGCCTGCATGAGGAGCTGCGCACCGTGTTGAATGGCCGCTCCCCGGAACCGGGTGACCTCCGGAACCTGCCCTATCTCGACGCGCTGTTGCACGAAGTGCTGCGCCTCTACCCGCCCGCGTACGTCACGGCCCGCACTTCCATCGAGCCGTCGCAAATCGGGGGCTACGATTTTCCCGCAGGCTCCACGATGCTCATGTCCCAGTGGGTGATGCACCACGATCCACGTTTTTACGATGAGCCGCAGGCTTTTCGGCCAGAACGATGGCTCGACGGTTTGGCTGACCGCCTCCCCGCCGGAGCTTATTTCCCTTTCGGAGACGGCCCGCGGCGCTGCATCGGCCAGAATTTCGCGATGCTGGAAGCAGCGATTGTGATCGGCACCCTGGCGCAGCGCTTCCAGTTCCGGCTCGTTCCCGGCCATCCGGTCGACCCCGAACCGCTGGTCACCCTGCGCCCACGGCACGGCATTCGCATGACTTTGCACGCGCGCACATGACCCACCCTTTGTCGCGACCGCCTTGTGATTTTGTCTTTTGTCACACTAAGCAGATCTGACATGGAATATAGAAATGTCATATGGTAGAATTCTGTCGTAGGAACCCATGAAGGCAAAAACACGCATGCGCGTTAATGAGAACGGCCGCGTGGTCATCCCCGCGCCCTTTCGCAAAGCCCTCGGCATCAAAGCCGGGGACGAAGTTGTCTTGCGGATCGAAGACAACGAGCTGCGCATTATTACATTGAAGCGTCACCTGGAGCGGGCGCAGCGCCTTATCCGCAAGCACGTCAAGGAGGGACGGTCTCTCGTTGACGAATTGATTGCCGAGCGGCGCGAGTCCGCGCGCAATGAGTAGAATTGTGCTGGACGCTTCGGCTCTGCTCGCCATCCTGAACCGAGAGGCGGGGGCGGAGCGACTGACGCCGGAAATGTTAAGCAGCGCGGCTAGCAGCACTGTAAATCTGGCCGAGGTCCAATCGAAACTTGTGGATCACGGAATTCGTCCCGACGAGGCCTGGGAGGCGGCGCTAAGCCCCATCCGTGAGGCCGTGAGTTTCACGCCGGAGCATGCCCGGCTGGCGGGTGATTTGGTCGGACAGACCCGCCCTGTGGGTTTGTCCCCGGGAGACCGGGCCTGCCTGGCGCTTGGGTTAGCCTTGAGGGCGCCCGTGTATACGGCGGACCGAGCGTGGGAAAATCTGAAAGTAGGGGTTCGTATCCACGTGATTCGCTAGAAGTTGGTTTGGAGCAAAAGAGCCTGGAGCGAAACGCCTGCTAGAAACGACTACTTGCCTCCGCCGGTGGGAGTGGCTACTTGCTTCATGTAATTCGCTAACTCGGATGGGGAGCAGTACATCTCTCCCATATCGAAGTCGGCGGGCAATAGGTGAAATTTCAACTTGTCTGCTGCTACCCAAGGCTTCGTATAAAACTTGGGATCGTCAATCGTGACCGTAAGCTCCAGGATGTCGCGGCTCACGCGGTGAAAGCGCTCGATGACGTGCAAGGCGTCGCTGTGAGGACGGCCGACGTTGTCCAGCCAAGTCTTGTCGTCCAATCCCACCGTATCGACTACAAAGTTGTAGTCATCCTCCCAGTGGCCGACCGAGTAGCCGTAGTACCGGAGCACGGGATCCTTGGGAAGCTCGCGGCCATCGGTCCAAATGACGCGATAGGCGTTCTGGAATTTGTTCAACCAAACCACGTAGTGCTGTGTCTGGACGAGGGCCATCGCTTTTAGATTAAAAAGATCGGTTCGCGGAAAGCCCGTCGGCTCGCAGGTATACACGGGGTCATTCACCTTGTCGATGGTCACCTGACCTTCGCCTTCGCCCGCCAGGTTGCGCATGCGCGCTTCTCTTCCCAATTGGGTGTAGGGAGGCTCCGGCTTGTGGGTGAGGTCGTCGGGATATTCCTTCGCGCCCTTGGGTTGAGTTGCTCCCTCCGTCACACCGTCCCACGTGCCTGAGAGGTCGCGCTTGGGAGCGGGCGCGGGCTTCCTCGCAGCGTACGCGGATTTTTCGGGAAGCGGCGTATCCCACTTGTCGTGATTCGTCCACCAGTCTTGCGCGCTTTCCGATGGCGGCGGGGTGTTGGTCTGCGCGCGTGCCATGGGAGAGAAAACCAGCAGCGCAAAAAGGAAGATGCCTGCGGTTGCAGATCGCGCGGACAAAAGTCCTCCCAGAATTCCTTCTTCACCGCGGTTCTGGCGGAACATCAGAGTGTGTACCTTCCGCCCGCGAGCAGCACTTTTCCGTCGGCAAGAATGACCCTGCGGATACGCCCGACGGGCGCGGCGTCCTTGGTGGGCATGATGTCGACGGTGATTTCATCTCCGGGCTTGAGCTGGTGGGCGGTCCAGCCGGCGTGGAGCATGTCCACAGGGCTATTGGTTTCAAAAATCCAATGCGTGACGTTGCCCTGGTCGTCCTTGCTGTCAAGCTTCAACAGGCAATGGGGATTGGACCAGGTCCATTCCATCACCGTTCCTTTCACCGTTTTCGTCGCTTCATAGTCGTAGGACGCGTTTCCGTGGTGCGCGCGCAGCGGAGCTGAGCAAAACAGCAACAACGCAATGAGGAAACCCGGGAACAGCTCTTTCTTCATGCCATCCCTCCAAATTGTCGGGGCAGACTGTGTAACGGTTCTGCCTCAGGTTTCGCCGCTAGTCAAGACTTTTGGTGGTGCGTCCGTTCAAGTGCCCGCTCAAGTTGATCGGCAGGTCCTAGCCTTTGGTTGTCCATCGCCGTTCTAGTGTGCTACGTTTGCATGCAAAGTTATGGCGCAGTCGGTTTACCTCCCGGAGCTTGTAATTCGAGGCTCTGAAACCACGAGTCCTCCGCGGCATAGTGCAGTTGTTCGTATCACCCACTGGATCACCACGCTCAGTTTCGTAGCGCTGCTGGTCAGCGGCATTATGATTCTCATCGCCCACCCGCGCCTTTATTGGGGCGAGACCGGCGGCGTGGGCGCACCCTCGCTGATCGATCTGCCAATTCCTTTCAAGATTGGTTATTCCGGGTGGGGCCGGTACGTCCATTTCCTGTCGGCGTGGTTGGTCGTTTTGACCGGCCTGGTGTATTTGCTAGAGGGGTTTTCCACCGGACATTTCAAGAGGGAACTGGTTCCTTCCGGCGAGCGTCTTGGCTGGAGTTCTTTTTGGCGCAGCGTTGTGGACCACTTGCGGCTGAAACCTCCCGCGGAAGAGGAGTTCCACACCTACAACCTCCTCCAGCGGTTGAGTTATCTCTCAGTGGTCTTCGTTTTGTTTCCGCTGGTGATCTTGACCGGCCTGGGAATGTCCCCGGCGATCGCGTCCGTCGTGCCGGCGTTAGTAAATGGGATGGGCGGGCAGCAATCCGCGCGGACCCTTCATTTCTTCGTCTCCAGCCTCCTGGTGCTCTTTTTCCTGGTGCATATTCTCATGGTGATCGTGGCAGGCTTCACGAGCCGAATGCGGGCCATGATCACGGGAAGGACTAGCCATGAGTGAACTCATCACGCGCCGCCGCCTGATCGCGGCGGGAACTACAGCCGCCAGCGCTGCGGGGCTTGGCGTTGCCGCACGGCTGGCCGGCCTCTATGGGCTGATTCCGCCTGACCATGGGCACATTTTCGGCAGCGGCGAGACCGCGACGTACGCCGCGCTGCGGCTGTTGACATCGCGCCACTCGCGCGCGCGAGAGTTCAATCGCAGCGAAATCTCCAAGGTCGCCCCGGTAAAAGGCGAACCGCCAGAGAACGAGACTTACCACCGCTTGCTAGCCGGTGGCTTTGAGGACTGGAAGCTCCGAATCGATGGGCTAGTCGCTCGCCCGTCGTCTTTCTCTCTTGCGGACATCAAGCGGTTTCCGGCGGAGAACCATATCTACCACCAGGCTTGTGAAGAAGGATGGTCATTCATCGCCGAATGGACCGGCGTGCGCCTCGCCTACGTTTTGAATCTGGTTGGAGTGCTTCCGCAGGCCAAATACATCGTCTTCTTCGGCTTCGACGCCTCCCCGGACACAAGTAATCTGCAAAAGGTCCGGGGCAAGTGGAACAGCATCGATATGGCCGATGCCTGGCACCCGCAAACCCTGCTGGCCTACGGAATGAATAGCCAGGATCTGCCCACGCGCCACGGCGCTCCGCTGCGTCTGCGCGTGCCGCGCCAGCTCGGCGGAAAGAGCACCAAGTATCTTTCCCACATTCTGGTAGCCGACTCGGTCAGCAATATCGGCAAGGGTTGGGGAGCCGAGGGACCGGAGCGCGGCTTCTCCTGGTACGCCGGCATCTGAGGGATTTGGTTTCCAATCGCCCCGAGCAAACCGTCTTGATTCCACGCCACGCAGAATCTGCGAATCACGATTCACGAATCACGGACGGTTTTTGGTGTGTTTAGGAGGCTAATGCGGAATCCTTGCTATCTGGCCAGGCTGCAAGGACTTGAGCCGAGTGAGGCACGTGGAGATGAGTGGCAACAAGTCGCTGAGGCGATTCGACTGTGCTCGGAAGATCACGATTGCGATGCGCCGCCCGCGCATCGTTTGCTCGAATTCGAATCCTCGGTCGACGGTCAGGACTACATCGAATTTCGCCGCTTCGGCCGCAGAAAGAAGCGCGCCATTTTTCAACCCTGCTAGACCGGCGTAGCGTGCTGTCACAGCATCATGGCCAGGAAGCAAATTGCGCATCCGTTCGTCAATGCATTCATCAATGAGAATGCGCATTTAGGCGCGCGCGGACAAGAGCTGGCGGGCTTCTTCGAGTGCGGCGATGGCCATTTCGCGCGAGACGGTGGGGAATCCTTGAAGAAACTCTTCGAGGGTGTCACCGCCTTCGAGGTAGTCAAAAAGCGTCTGTAAGGGTACGCGCGTGCCTCGAAATACCGGAGTTCCTCCCAGAATATCGGGATCCCTAACAACGATGTTGTTCATCGAATCCATGGAGCATCTCCAGGCTGCAATTATACCATCCGAGCTTAGCGGGGTTGATAAGTCGTGCAAAGTGGAAACGCCTGGCCTCATACAGTCTGCCGAATGACGCTATAGTCCGGGCAAGAGAAACCCGCCGTCCACGGCGAGGGTTTGGCCGGTGATGTAAGAGCCTCGGTCAGAGGCGAGCAGCAGGGCGAGTTCGGCCACGTCGAGCGGCTGGCCGATGCGGTGAATGGGCTGCCGGTCGATGATCTCTTTTTGTTTTGCGTCTTCCTTCCAGTAATACTCGCTGAGCGTGGTTTGAATCAGGCCGGGGGCGATGGCGTTCACGCGCACGCCTTTGGGCCCCAGCTCGAGCGCGTAGGACTGCGTCATCATGATCAGCGCGGCCTTGGTCATGCTATAGAGCAGGCTGTGGCGCTGCGGGCGCAGGCCGGCGATGGAGGCCATGTTGATGATCGAGCCGCGCCCGCGCTCGCACATGCCGGGAGCGATGGCCTGCGTCAGCCGAAAGGCGCTCTTCAAATTGACCTCAACCATTTTGTCGAACTGCGCTTCGTCGATTTCGAGGCAGGGGCCGAAGGAAATATTGGTGGCGGCGTTGTTCACCAGGATGTCCACCAGACCGAATTCGCGCACCGTGGACGTGACAAGACTTTCGATTTGCTCGGCGCGGCCTATATGACAGGCAATGGGCTTGATGCCGGAACCGATTTCACTCGCCACTTGATCTAGGGTCTGCTGCTTGCGGCCGCAGATCACCACGCGCGCGCCTTCTCGCGCGAAGATTTCCGCGATGGCGCGGCCGATGCCGCGGCTCGCGCCGGTAACGATCGCCACTCTTCCGTCAAGGTCACCCAAGAATTCGGCCTCCTATAGTTGTGCTACGAAGGGCCAGCGGCTAAAGCCTTTCTGTGCATCTGGCTTAGGGCACGGTTGAAACCGTGCCCTACAAAGCGTCGATTCTAGGAACGCCGCTATTTATTGGCCGCGGCTGCTTCCAGCCCGGCGAGGCGCATCGCCAGCGACACGGCGCGCGACGCATCGTAAGCGCGATACATGGCCATCTTTTCGGCTTCGATAGAACCTTCCGCGTGCACCGCCAAGACTGCCTGGTAACCGCCGTACAGCCGCGTGGTCAAATCGCTGATGAGATTGATGATGGCCATGCGGCGCTCGGCCGGCCACGCGCCCGGCAAATATTTTTCCAGCACCGGGCGCACCGCGGAGGAGTTCCAGTCCTTGCCGCCTGGACCTGTGACGAGCAAGCCGCCCGCGAGATCCTGCACGGTCTCCATGGCGCGGTGAAAGTCGCGCGCGAACGTCCACTTGGCGAGATTGGTGGTGAAAACGTCAGGGCGGGCGACGCCGTCCTCCACTTTGCAGCGCAGCGCGGCCAGCTCCGTCAGTCCGCGCACGGTTTCGGCGTAGCCGCCGAGCCAGGTCAGCTTGTCGCGCACATGCCCGGCGCGTTCGATTCCGTTCGCTTTCGCGACCGCGATGCCCGCGCCCACCAGCGCGTCCAGCAGCGGCAGCTTGTAGCTCACCGCAGTGAAGCGGTGAAACTCGACGAAGGTCAGGGCGGTGGCTCCGGCCAGGTCCGGCCGGTCGATGAAAAACACGCGCTCCCAGGGGACGAATACGTTGTCGAACACCGTGAGTGTTTCCACCATCTTGTGATTGGTGGAAACGGGCCGCGTGAAGGGGTCGTCAATGCCGTGCAGGTAGTCGGAGGCGTAGAGACGTAGCCCCGGCGTGGCTACAGGAACAGCAAAGGCCAGCGACCACGGCTCGTCGCCCGGCGCCATCGAGCGGCTGGGCAGCACAATCACTTCATCGACGTACGGTGTGCACGAGGTATGAATCTTCGCGCCGCGCACGACGATGCCGTCGGCGCGCTTTTCCGTCACGCGGACATATAGGTCGGGATCGCTCTGCTCGGAAGGCCGCTTGCTCCGATCGCCCTTGGCGTCGGTTTGCGCCACGGCCATAGCGAGGTCGTTGTCGCGGCAGCGACGGTAGAAAGCTTCCAGCCGCTGCGTGCCCAGGGCGTCTCCGGCGCGTGTGAGCACGCGCTTCAGCGCGAACAGCGCGTCCGTGCCAATTTCCTTGATCAGCAGGACCAGCGTGGCACCTTCGGCCGTGCCGGCTTCGATCAGCTTCGACCGCGCCAGCAGATCCTGCGTATTACGCGGCAAGCGAAAATAGGCGGAATACGTGTCCGAGCCGTCGCGGTGTACGGCAAGGTCGCGGTACTTCGGATTTTCTGCCAGCTCAAAGTCGATGGCGGCGTGCCGCGCGGCAACGCCCAGTTCGGCGTGATCCACCACGTTCGGGACGCGCTCGCCGCGGTAATACACTTCGCGCCCGTCGCGCAATCCGGCGAGGAATTCAGCAGCGGTTCGCAGTGCCATTGCAGAGCCTCCGGAGAATTCGCGCGCGGAGCATTAGATCACGTCCGCGCGCCCTGCCAACAGATGGGAATCAAATCTCAAATCTTCTTCCTTCGTCAGTCATGGCGTGAATCGCTGCCGCAAAATGTATTTTTGTATTTTTCCGGTGGACGTCTTGGGCAATTCTTCAAACCGGATCTCGCGTGGCGCTTTGAACCGTGCAATGCGTCCGGCCACGAACTCGATGAGCGCCTCTCCGGTGGCGGACATTCCCGGCCGCAGCACGATGAACGCCACGGGAATTTCGCCCCAGCGCTCATCGGGCCGGCCCACCACCGCGGCTTCCAGCACGGCAGGATGCTCCGCGAGCGCCCTTTCAATTTCGACCGAGGCGACGTTTTCGCCGCCGGTGATGATGATGTCTTTGGCGCGGTCGCGCAGCTCGATATAGCCATCCGGATAGCGTACTCCCAGGTCGCCGGTGCGAAACCATTCGCCGCACTGCGCGGCGCGCGTGGCTGCTTCGTCATTGTAATAGCCCACGGTCACATTGTTTCCGCGAATCGCAATTTCGCCGAGCGTTTCGCCATCCGCGGCAACTTCGTTCCCCGCGGCGTCGATCACGCTGACGTCCCGTGTGACCACATTGCCCACACCCTGGCGCGCATTCAGCGTGGCCTTTTCGCTCTCTGACTCGGCCGTCCACTCCGGTTGCCAGACATTGATGACCGACGGGCCGTAAGTTTCCGTCAGGCCGTACAGGTGCGTGACGCGCAAACGCAGCGTCGCCAGGCGCGCCAGCAGCGCGGGAGTGGGGGGCGCACCCCCGGTGAACGCGTGAACCTCATGACTCAGCTCGTGTCCGCCGGAGGAGGCGGCAGCTTCCGCGATCATCGTCAGGACGGTTGGAGCGGCGCACAGATGGGTCACGCTTCCGCTGCGCAGCGCCGACCAGATCGCTGCGGGATCAATCTGCCGCTGGCAAATGTGCACCGCCCCCGCCGCTGTTACCGCCCACGTGAAGCACCACCCATTGCAATGAAACATGGGCAGCGTCCACAGATAGGCGCTGTCGAGTCCCAGCCGGGCGTGAAAGGCCATCGCCAGCGCCTGCAGATACGCCCCGCGATGCGTGCACATCACACCTTTCAGGTAGCCGGTGCTTCCGCTGGTGTAATTGACCGCCAGAAGCGACAATTCGTCCACCAGGGCCGTGGGGAGCGCATCGGCAGACCGCAACAGCACCTCGTATTCACTGGAATCGTCGCCCGCGACGATCAGCCGCACGCTCGCCGCCGCGCAAACCGGGCGCGCGGTCTCCGCAAATTCCTCGGAGGCAATCAGCAGGCGCGCGCCGGAATTTTCCAGAATGTAGGCAATCTCCCGCGGCGAGAGGCGAATGTTGATCGGCACCAGGGCGCAGCCCGACATGGGCGCGGCGTTGTGCAGCTCCAGCATGACGTGGCTGTTGGGGCAGAGCGCGGCGACCCGGTCGCCCGGCTGAAGGCCTGCCCCGCGCAGCAGTCCCGCGAGGCGATGGGCTCGCTGGCCAAACTCGCGATAGCTGAAGCCGCGCGCGCCGTCGATGACCGCCGTCCGCTCGGCGAAAATCTTCGCCGCGCGGTCAAGGAAGTACGCCGGGTTCAGCGGGGTCGCGTCCCCGAAAGGCATTTTGCTTCTCCCGTCGAGAGTTGGCCTAAATTATCATCAACCCGCGCTGCGCACGCGACGTTTTTGGGAGATCGGGCGCCGGGACGCTCAGAGCTGGTACAGGAAATAGGCGCCCAGCACGGTGAGGGCGATTCCGTAGATGCGTTCCAGTCTGCTGGCGTGTGTGCGAATGGCGACCTTTGCTCCAAAGTAGGAAAGCGGAGCAGAACCCAATGCAACCAGCGCGGTGACCGTCCACGAAATGTGGCCTAGCCAGGCGTGCACGATGGTTCCAGGCACAGCCAACACCGCCGACACGGCCAGCGAGCACGCAAACGATTTCTTCAGCGGCTGCTTCAGGAAACGGGCGAAGGCCGGGGCCAGCAGGAACCCCCCGGCATTGGCAAGCAATCCGGAAACGATTCCCACAAACGCGGCAATCAGCGCAAGCCGGGCTCGCCAGTAGGTTGGAAGATTCTTCGCCGGCGGGTTCGCTGTGAGTGGCAACGGTCTCTTGTTCTCCTTGGGCCAAAGAAGAAAAGAAACGCCGAAACCGAAAATCATGACTCCGGTCAGGATCAGCAGGATTCTCGCCCCGGTGAACTTGGTAAGAAAAGAGCCGAGGATCGTCGCGGGCACCCCTACGCCGATGCTCCACCACACGATCTGCCAGTCCAGGAGCCGGGACTCCCAATACTCTCCCGAGGCGATGAGTGTGCCTGGAATCGTTGCCGGCAAGGGCGAAGCCACGGCAATGAACCCGGGATAGCCGATGAGGCTCAGCAGCGGCGTGGCAATGGCGCTGCCGCCCTTTCCGAACAAACCTCCAAGAAATCCGATAATGATGCCAATGACAAAGGCCCCAAGATCCCGCAAACTTTTCCACCTTTCCGGTTTCTTCTGACACCTCTCCCGACCCAGCTATCTCGCGATCGCATCCGTAAAGCGGGCGCGCAAAAGAATAGCAGGCGCCTTTCGCAGGCGATAGATTATCCTCAATCCTCGCCAAACATTTCGGGAGGCTGGCATGACGGACTTCAACCCGCAGGCGAAGCAGATGGCGGACGAATCGATGGTGCGCAATTTGAGCGCTCAGGCGCGCGCCATCTGGCCGCAGGAAGTCGGACTGTTTCGCCGCTATGATTTGCCGGCTGCCCCTCGGATTCTGGATGCAGGATGCGGGACGGGCGAGGCCTCTTTGCGCCTCGCGGAACTTTTCCCAGAGGCGAGCATTCTGGGCGTCGATATCGTCGACGCCCATCTGGAGCTAGCGCGAACGCGAACTGCAAAGCTCGCGCCCCGCCTCCGGTTTGAGCACCAATCTATTTACGAGCTGAGCGTTGCCGACGGGACCTTTGATCTCGTTGTTTGCCGCCACGTGATTCATTCCATCCCGCATCCGGAGCGCGTTCTGGCCGAACTCGCGCGCGTGACGCGTCCCGGCGGCTATCTGCACTTGATTCCCGAAGACTACGGCATGCTTCACTTCCAGCGTGGAAATCCCGATCCGCGCGACTTCTGGCATGAAGTTCCGCCGGTTTTCGCGGCGCGCACGGGAACCGATCTGTTCATCGGTCGCGACGCCTTCAGCATTCTCGTCGGGATGAATGTCGAGCAAATCACCGTGGACTATGTGGTGGTGGATACGCTGCGCGTCGCGCGGGAAACGTTCGCTGCCATCATCGAAGCCTGGCGCGACGGATATTCGGATTCGATCAGCGAATACACCGGCATGACCAGCGATACGGCGAGGTCGAACTTCAATCAGATGATCGCAAATATTCTCGATCCACGCTGTTACGCGGTGTGGATGGTCCCCGTCGTGAGCGCTCGAGTAAAAGCGGCGGGGTGATGTTGCTCGGTCGCATCTCCAAGATTCCCGCTTGATGGCATGTCGTTCAACGTCATGCGGCTTCGATCGGCGCCACATCCACAGATACGTCCATCCAGTGGCGCTGTCCGCCGAGCAGGATACCGCGCGACGGGCCCACGTCGTCGTAGTCTCTTCCCCAGGCCAGGGTGATGTGGCCGTCCGTGGGCATGACGCCGTTGGTGGGGTCGAAATCCACCCAGCCCGCGCCAGGCGCGTACACGCTGACCCAGGCATGCGAGACATCCGCGCCGGCGAGGCGTTCTCTGCCGGGCGGGGGAGAAGTCACGAGGTATCCGCTGATGTAGCGGGCGGAAAATCCCAATGAGCGCAGGCAGCAGATCTGCAGGTGCGCGAAATCCTGGCACACGCCCTGGCGCGATTGGAACACTTCCGCGACCGGCGTTTCGATTTTCGTCGAGCCCGCCAGAAACTTAAAGTCGCGATGAATCCGCTCGGTCAGGTCCATCACGCAAGCCAGGTACGGCCGGCCCGGCGCGAACGACGAGCGCGCGTAGTCGGCCGGCTCCGCCAGCCAGGGCACGTGCGTCGACTCGAAGACGAACTCCCGCGCGGCCAGCGCTTCGCGGTCGGGCGCGAGGCTCAGGATTTGCAGCACTTCTTCCCAGGAGAGCCCGCTGCCCGGATCGCGCGGCTCGGGAGCCAGCACCTGCACTTCGCTTTGCGCGGCGATGCGCAGAACCGTGTGCGGCTCTTCCAGGCTGAACCAGGTCACGTGATTGCCAAAATAATCGAAGCCGTCGTTGCGGACGGTGGGCGCGGGCAATACCAGCAATTGGTATTGCAGGCAGGTTTGCGTCTCGTGCTCGCGCGGCTTCATGCGCACCTCGTTGTGCGACAGAGGGATGGCCTCGTCGTAGCCGTAGCGCGTGGAGTGGATGACGCGGTATTTCATTAGCCCTCCTCCCGCAAGCCGCCGATCTCTTGCGGCGCCCCGGCGTGGGAAAAATACAATTGCGCGATGGCCTCCGAGAGCAGAGCGATCTGGTCGAGGATGCCCGAGAGCAGATCATGAAATTCCTCACGCTCGTGTCCCGGAGCCACCGAACACAATTCGACAAAATCGGCCAGCTGAATGGCCGTGCGCAGCTTGAGCAGCAGGCGCTGGTCGGTATTGCGGTCGGGGTGCGAAAGATCGCGCGGCAGCGCCGCCAGGTGCTGGTCGATCAGCACGAGCTGGAAAGCCACCGAGCGCGGATTGCTTTCATCGGCGAGCAGCAGGTCCGCGACGGCATGCGTCTCGAGGTGCGTCAGGTAGCGGCGGCGATAGGTGAGCGAGCTGTCGCAAATTTCCAGCACGGCTTCGAGAAGGACCGGATCGGAGTCCGGCTCGACCAGGGAATCCTGCAGGAATTGCGAGACAAAAGCTGCCCGCTCGATGCGCCGGCCCATGTCCAGAAATCGCCAGGCCTGGCCGCGGGTCATGGAATCGGAAGCGAGGCCGGCAAAGGCAGCCAGGGTGATCACCTGCTGGTCGAGCAGTTCGAGAACGCCGGCGCTCGGGTCGGTGGGAGCAGGCTTGAACCTGGAAACGGCGCGATAGGTCTCCTGCAGGATGCGCCAGGCGTCGGTGGAAGTGGTGTCGCGGAGGATGCGCGCCAGGCGGTGCAAATTGGCGACGCTGTCGCGCAATCCCTCGCACTTGCTATTTCCCAGCAAGGCGTCGATGAATTCGCGCTCCAGCTCGACGCCCGTGGAGCGGATGGGAGTGCTGCGGCAGGCGTTAGCCAGCACCTGCACGGCATGAGCACTGTCAAAGCCGGTCTGATCGAACATGCGCCCGATGGCGCCTCGCCCCAGGCGAGCCTGGGCATCGGTGCGCTCCGCGTAACGGCCCAGCCAGTAGAGATCTTCCGCCAGGCGGCTGGGCAGGTCGCTGCCGCCGCGGCTGATGGCCACCGGCGTCGCGCTAGAGGGAAGCAGAGTCACCGGGCTGACGGGAGTCTCGGACAAGACCCAGGTGTCCTTGCTGCGGCCGCCTTTCTGTAGCGAGACGACGAGGGTGTCGTTGGATTGCGTGATGCGCGAAAGGCCGCCGTTCATCACCGTGTAGGAGTCGCCGTAGGCGCACAGGTAGGACCGCACCACGAATCGCCGCGGCTGCACGTCCTCGCCGATCAGCGCTGGAGTGGTGCAGGCCATCACCTGTTTCTGCGCGACGTACCGGGCCGGGCGCGCCCGGATTTTCTGCTCGAGGGCGGCGAGCTCTTCGCGGGTGAGGGTTGGCCCGAAGACCGGGTCTTCTCCCTGCGTCGGGAAGGCCGACTTGATCACCATCTCCGGCAGGCGCTGAATCACGAATTCCAGAATTTCCGGCTGGCCGCACCACCACGTTTCCACTGATCCCACCTTCAGTTCCTCGCCCAGCAGATACCGGCACAGCGCGGGAAGGAAGGGCAGAAACCCTGGCGCCTGCAGCACGCCGCAGCCGACGGCGTTGGCCACGGCGACATTGTTGCGGCGAATGGCCTGTAGCAGGCCCGGAACGCCCAAATACGACTCCGCGTAGAGTTCCAGCGGATCGCAGAAATTGTCGTCCACGCGGCGCAGGATCACGTCCACGCGCTGCAAGCCGCCCAGCGTCTTCATGTAAACGATCGAGTCGCGCACCGTCAAATCGTTGCCCTGCACCAGTGCATAGCCGAGGTAGCGAGCCAGGAAGGAATGTTCGAAATAGGTTTCGTTGTAAGGTCCCGGCGTGAGAAGAACGATTCTGGGATTTTCGTGGTTGGCCGGCGCCAGCTCCGCCAGGGTCTCGCGCAGCGAAACGAAAAACGGCGCCAGGCGCTGCACCCGGGTCCGGCGATAGACGCTCGGCAGCGCTCGCGACATCACAATCCGGTTTTCGAGCGTGTAGCCCGCACCCGAAGGCGCCTGCGTGCGGTCGCTCAGGACTTCGAATTGGCCGCTCTCATTGCGTACCAGGTCTGCCGCGTAGACGTGCAGCCACCTGCCTCGGGGCAAGCGCACGCCGTGGCACGGGCGCAGGAAGCCGGGATTGGCCCACAACAGTTCGGGAGGCAGCACGCCGCTGAAGACCGTGTCCGCGGGGCCGTACAGGTCGGCAAGCAAGCGATCCAGCAGGCCCGCCCGCTGAATCAATCCTTCGCTCACTTCGTCCCATTGCGCGGCGGGAATTAGCAGGGGAATAAAATCCAGGCTCCACGGACGGTCCAGCCCTTGCGGGTCGCCGTACACGTTATGCGTGACGCCGTTCTGGTGCACCAGGCGCCGCGCCAGCTCGCGCCGGTGATCGAACTCGCCGGGCTTCAGTTCATCGAGCAGGGAAGCGTACGCCAGCCAGTGCGGACGCAGTTTCCGGTCGAGCTGGACCATCTCATCAGGGGAAGATGGATCGATGGCGTAATGATCGGCGAAGCCGCGCCGGAGAGGATGATCGGTTTCTATCCCGCCAGGAGTTGTGGGTCCCTGCATATTCTCTATCAACGATACTCTACTTCAGCCGCAGATCGAGCGTGAACGGCAATTCCTTGGTGATGTGTTCCTCTTCCACCGCCATCGGGCCCGGCGTGTGCCCGAATTTGAAAAAGCGCGCGACGCGGCGGCCCTCGGCTGCGTAGGCATTTACCGGAAAATCGTCGTAGCTTCTTCCCCCGGGATGCGCGACGTGATAGGTGCAGCCCCCAATGGAGCGGCCGGACCAGGTATCCACCAGATCAAACACCAGCGGCGCGTGTACCCCGATCGTCGGGTGCAGGCAATTCGGCGGCTGCCAGGCGCGGTAACGCACGCCCGCGACAAACTGACCGTTGGTGCCCGTCGGATGCAGGGGCACGCGGCGGCCATTGCAGGTGACCACGTGGCGCGGATCGACCATTCCTCTCGCCAGCACTTGCAGCCTTTCCAGCGACGAATCGACGTAACGCGCCGTGCCTCCCGCGTCGGCTTGCTCGCCGGTGACGTGCCAGGGCTCGATGGCCTGCCGGAATTCCAGCTCGATGCCGCGCTGCTCAATCTTTCCGTATAACGGAAAGCGAAACTCGATGTGCGGATCGAACCATTCCGTGCGCAGCGGGTAGCCGGCCTCGTTCAGCTCGCCGACCACATCCTCCAAGTCCTGGCGCACAAAGTGCGGCAGCATGAAGCGATCGTGGACCTCGGTGCGCCAGCGAACCAATTCCTGATTGTGAGGATGCGCCCACAAATGGGCGACCAGCGCGCGCAGCAGCAGATGCTGCGTGAGGCTCATGCGCGAATGTGGAGGCATCTCAAAGGCGCGCATTTCAAGAAGGCCAAGGCGGCCCGAAGGCGAGTCCGGCGAGTACAGCTTGTCAATGCAGAACTCGGCGCGGTGCGTGCTGCCTGTGGCATCGACCAGCAAGTTACGGAAGATGCGGTCCACCAGCCACGGCGGCGGGGCGCCGTGGTCGGGAATCTGCTGGAAGGCAACCTCCATTTCGTACACTTGATCGTTGCGGGCTTCGTCAATGCGCGGGGCCTGGCTGGTGGGGCCGACAAAAATTCCGCTGAAGAGATAGGAAAGCGCCGGGTGGTTGTGCCAATAGCCGATGAGGCTGCGCAGCAGGCCGGGATTCCTGAGGATGGGAGAATCAGAGGGCGTCGCGCCGCCAATCAGGATGTGGTTTCCGCCGCCGGTGCCGGTGTGCCGTCCGTCGAGCATGAATTTTTCCGTGCCCAGGCGGCTTAGATGTGCTTCCTCGTACAGCGCCGTCGTCTTCTTGACGAGTTCGTCCCAACTTTCCGATGGATGAAGGTTCACTTCAATCACCCCGGGATCGGGAGTGACTTTCACCGTGTGCATGCGCGAATCTTGCGGTGGCGCGTAGCCTTCGACAAGCACGGGCATCCCCAAGTCGGCGGCCGTATCTTCAATCGCCGCGACCAGCGCAAGATAATCTTCAAGGTAGCGCTGCGGCGGCATGAAGATGCGCAGGATGCCGTTGCGCGTCTCCGCGCACAGCGCCGTGCGAACCAGGCGCGACGCCGGTTGCCCCGGCGCAGCCGGAAGATCGAGCACCAGGGTGCGCCGGCGCGGCCGTTCGCGGGCCGGCCCATTGTCCGGAGTCTGCCCGATTAATAGCTGCGCGCGCTGATATTCCGGGAAATCTTCCACGTACCGCTGTCGCGCGGCCAAAGCATCGCGCGGGGGCAAGGCCGTGCGAACGGCCATCGGATCCTGTTCGACGATGTATTGCACTTCGGACGGGAGCACCCAGGGCAGGGAATCGAGCGGCAGGCGGAAGCCCATGGGCGAGTCGCCGGGGATCAGATACATCCGCTCCGCACGGAAGAACCAGGCGCTGCTAGCCCAGGCGCTCTTTCCGTCCGTGTAGTATTCACGGCGCAGGGGCAGCACATACCCAACGACATCATCGAGGCCGCGTTCGAACACCTTTGCCAGGCGCGCGCGATCTTCGGGATTTTCTAACTTGTTTTCGAACGGATCGACGTTGACCGGCAGGCGCCGCTCTTTCCACAGGTGATACCAGGTGTCTTCGTAGCCGGGGAGGGAATGATCGGGGTTCACTTCCAATCTCTCGGCCAAGCTTAGGATGAACGCGCGCGCGTCCATGCTGGTGAGGTTGCCTGGAGTGTCCTGGTTCGCCACCAGAGCCGGATCGCGCCATACCGGCTCGCCATCCTTGCGCCAATGCAGGCCGAGCGCCCAGCGGGGAAGCGATTCGCCGGGGTACCACTTTCCCAAGGCGTGGTGCAGGAATCCGCCCGGCGCGAAGCGGTCACGCAAACGGCGAATCAGTGTGTCTGCGCGCTTGTATTTGGTCGGGCCGACGGCGGCGGTCTTCCATTCCACGCCATCCATGTCGTCCACGGAAACAAAGGTGGGCTCGCCGCCCATGGTCAGGCGCACGTCGCGCGCGGCCAGGTCGGCGTCCACCTGGTGGCCCAGCGCTTCGATGGCCGACCATTGCTCGTCGGTGTAAGGCTTGGTCACGCGCGGGTCTTCGTGAATGCGCGTGACGGACATCGAAAACTCGAAGGCGTCTTTGCCGCGCGGCTTTTTCTTTTCTGCGTCCGGCTCTGCCTTGAGGATGTGTTCATCGTCATAGGAAAAGCCGCCGGAAATGGGAGCGGCCGTCAGCGGCTCGGCGGAACACGCCAGCGGAATGTGCCCCTCGCCTGCGAGCAGGCCGGAAGTGGGATCGAGGCCGATCCACCCGCCGCCGGGCAAGTAGACTTCGGTCCAGGCGTGCAGGTCCGTGAAATCCCTGTCCGTGCCGCTCGGGCCGTCAAGCGACTTCACATCGGGCTTGAGCTGAATGAGGTAACCCGAAACGAACCGCGCGGCGAGGCCGAGATTGCGCAGCAATTGCACCAGCAGCCAGGCAGTGTCACGGCACGAGCCGCTGGCGAGAGTCAGCGTCTTCTCCGGATTCTGGACGCCTGGCTCCATGCGGATCAGATACTTGATCCGCTGCTGAAGCGCCTGATTGATGGCCACAAGAAAATCGTTGCTGCGAATTCTTTCCTCCTCGCTGTCCCTGCCGAATTCCTGGATCAAGGCCGCTAACTTTGGTCCCGGCCGGCGCCTTTTGAGGTAAGGGCTAAGCTCTCTTTTGACCACCGGGTCATACGCGAAGGGGTATTCCTCCGCGTACTTTTCCAGGAAAAAGTCGAAGGGATTGATGACCGTCATTTCGGCCACCAGGTCCACCTCGACGGAAAATTCCGTCGTCTTATTGGGGAAGACAAGGCGCGCGAGGTGATTGCTGTAAGGGTCCTGCTGCCAGTTAATAAAGTGACTCGCCGGAGTGACTTTCAGCGAATAGCTTGGGATGGGCGTCCGGCAATGCGGTGCAGGGCGCAAGCGCACGATGTGGGGCGAAAGCCAGACAGGCCTCGCATAGCGGTAGAGAGTCTTGTGGTTCAGCGCGACGCGGATGCTCATAGAAAGTCGTACCGCGGAAACGGCCGTTCCCGCGCCCAATCCTTCACGGATCCAGTGAAGACAGTTCGACCTGAGATTATACAGAAAAGAATTGCAGGCCTTGACGAAACTCCCTTTCAAGTTTTCTATGGGATGTATAGCCGGGGCAGCCAGTTGGGTGGCACAGCGACTCTTTACTCTGAGCCCTTGCGAAGGGCTCGCTGTGCGGTTTTGTGGGAGGTTCGTGAGCAGCCTCGGTCCCAAGGGCGGGCCCCATGGAGGAGGGCCAAAGAGCCCATCCCTTCGAACCCGCGGAGCCATGGCAAGACGGCTCACACGCACCCGGATCAACCTGGACTAAATATATAGATATATGTATACTGGTATAGAGATCGAAGACGAGCTGAAACCAATTCGATGGATGGGTTCATCGCTTCAGGATTTGAGGTCCTTTCCTCGCGAGGTCAGGCTCGACATCGGGCACGCGCTTTACACTGCGCAGGAGGGCAAGACCGATCCCGCCGCCAAGCCTCTGAAGGGCTTCGGCGGCGCCAGCGTACTCGAAATTGTGTCATCGCATCGGGGTAACGCGTGGCGGAGTGTCTACACAGTACGCTTCCAGGATGCCATCTACGTTCTGCACGTGTTTCAGAAGAAGTCCACGAAAGGCATCGCCACTCCGGCAAGGGAAATCGATTTGATTAAGCGGCGGCTCGTGGAAGCGGAAAGGGACCACCGAGAAAGGGCTGAACGAAAATGAAAGCCAAAAAGGGAAAAAGAAATGATCGCGTTACCCATATAACCGAAGCCGCCGGAAACGTCTTCGCAGACCTTGGTCTTCCAAATCCCGAGCGTGAGCTGCTTAAAGCGCAGCTCACGCTGAAAATCTACACGATTCTCAAGGACAGCGGTATGACGCAGGTGCAGATCGCCACAGTCCTTGGCGTGCAACAGCCCCAAGTTTCTTTGCTGATGCGGAATCGCGCGGGCAATTTTTCGGTTGGACGGCTGATGGAATTCCTTACGGCTTTACGCCGGGACGTTGAAATCACTGTACGCCCTACCAGTAAGGAGCATGGCACACTCTCGGTTGTCTCGGCGTGAGGACTAGGAAACCGCAGAGGCCTTGACTGAGCTAGGCCGAGTCGACGGCGCACAATCTAATCGTTAAATCATGGTCCGAGTGGAGGGAAAACCCGCACTCTTCACAAAAACGGTGAAGGGTGCGGCACCCGAAGATTCAAAAGAACCCGTCCAGATTCAAAAGAAACCGTCCCTCTTAGTTGCTCACTGATTGATCTTTTCCTTCAGCCAGTCAGCCAGTTGTGGCATTACGACGGGCCAGTACTCCACCGCGCAATGCTCCCCGCGGCCGAGCAGCCACAGATCGCCCTGCTTGGCCGCCTGGTAAGTCGACACGAGGTCCGGGACGGGGTTGCCGGGATCGCGCGTGCCGTTGGCCACGAGCAGAGGCCCGTTGATCAGCTTGTCTCCGGGTTTTGCGTCGGGCGCCAACGAGCCCTTCTCGCCCAAGTGAAGCCCCGCGCACATGGCCACGATGGCCTTCACGCGCGGATCGTTGCGCAGCGCCGCGCGCAACGAGGCGGCCCCGCCATAGCTTTGCCCGAAGAAGCTGATGCGCTTGGTGTCGATGTCCTCTCGCTTCATGTACGCGTCGAGAACGGCGAAATTGGCCTCCGCCTTGGTGTCCGCGGGCCACTGCCTGCTCTCGCCGAAGGCCGGCAGGTCGAGCGTGGCGACGGCAAAGCCCTTGGCGAGCATGTCCTGGATGGGGCGCCAGTGATTCGCCTTGTACTGGTCGACGCCTCCGTACCAGACGATGAGCGGCGGCTTGGCGACGCCGTACGGCTTGTGCAGATAGGTGGTGATGTAACCGTCCTTGTATGGCGCCTTCACGATCTCCAGTGGCACGTCGAACAGCTTGCCGGCCTTCTGGTACACGCGCAACTGTGCGTCATAGGCCTTGGCCTCCTGCTCCGAGTTGATCCTCGGGAACCAGGCGAGCGCGTAGTAGACGTTGGAGGTCATGTAGGCGTCGAGGGCCGGATGGCGCTGTCCGCCCTCGAGGAACGTGTCGCCGCGGTTCTCGTAGTACTTGCCGAGGACGCTCCACTCGTAGACCCAGCCGCCAGGGGCGTCGCCTTCCTGCCGCACGATCCGCTGCAGCGTTTGCCGGATGATGTTTTCATCCGCCCCAAGGTACGAATACGCCCGAACGCGGCGCTCCTCGAGCAGCACCTTCCCGTCTTTGAAGTTCGGGCTCTTGTCAGTCGACTGGAACGCTGGCAGCGCCGGGTACTGAGCGAAGCTCGCCGAGGCAGCCAGGAGCGAGAGCGACAACGCGGCGAGACTGATCCACACGGATCCGCGAAGCGCCCGCGCAAGGGTTTTCCAAGGACGAGCCAGACGAGGCGTGAAAACGCGAGGTGTAAGCATAAGATTCATCCTTTCCAGCGGCAGGTAGCTATTCGGAGCAGGTATAGCACTCAGGGCAGCCGCCAGGCAACCCGGATTCACGAATCAGGGAATTCAATTTCGGTGTAGCGGGCTCGCTTTGGGTCGTTCACTGCCGAAACCACTCGATCAACAAATCGTTTTACGACGGGCCAGCGAGAATTTCCCAAAACCACTATTGCAATCGTGCGGCCTGCGAGGTTCTGTTGATACCGAATGTTCTTGTCGGTGGTCAGAAATATCTGAAATCCTGCTTCCTCCGCCACCCCAAGGAGCTCTCCGTTTGTGAGTGTGTCCCAACCCAAGTCTTTCGTCTTCTTGACCGTGTGGTCCTTCAGGAAGGCGGCGAGGGGCGCCGGCGTGCCGTGGTCGAAAAGGATCAGCATGCAACGCTAGCGTTGAACGGGAGCTGCGAGACTTTTGGCCGCGAATTCCAGGACCGCTGCTATCTGTTCCCGTGTCAGGTCGAACCATTCCATGATTTCTTCGATGGTCGCCCCAGCTTCGAGATTTTCGAACACTGTCGTGACGGGCATGCGTGTGCCGCGAAAGACCCAGGCTCCGCTTAGCCTTCCGGGTATGCTTTCGACGGTGTCACACTGTGACCAATCCAATGTTGCCATGCGAGTACTCTACCGTATCAAGTCTGATGATCTATCTTACCGTACTTTGTTGTCGGCGTGGCATTTCCGGTCAGCCGTTAAGCAGTGACAGACCTATCGAACCGTACCACTCCGGGTTAAGAGCGACTTCGTGTTCCAGCACCCTACTGCGCCGAGAACACCAGCAGCGCGTTGCCGGCAGTGCCTGCCCCGAAGACGTAGCCGGAGCCGACAAAAAGCATCCCGCCCGCGACCGTGGGTCCCGCGGCGGCCATCGAGCCGCCCCTGGCCGGAACATGGTTCACGGTTTCGTAGTCCCGAACCATGTTGTATTCCCACAGCAAATGGCCATCGTCGCTGGCGAAGGCGCGCAGCATGCCGTCCCAGCCGCCGGAGAAGATGACGCCGGGAATCGCGGTGAGGGCTGCGTTCTCACCCTTGGGGCCGGGGCCCGGAGTCGGCTCAACCGGCGTGAACCATTTCTGTTCGCCGGTGTCGATCTTCACCGCGGCCACTCCGCCGGTTCTCAGGCCGAAGTAGGCATACTGGTCGTCGGCGGCGCCGCCGAAGGTGATCATGCCGAGGGCCAGCTTCTTTACCAGCTGCGCCTTCCAGGCGACCGTGCCGTCGCGATCGGGATCATGCCCCCAGACCATGCCGCTCTTTTGCCCCGCTACCAGCATGCGGTGCCCGTTCGGCAGATTTTTCAGGATGGGGGAAGCGCCGAAGTCGTAATCAGGGCCGATCTCCGAGGGAGGCAGGCAATTCTCGGATTTGATTTCGCCGCCGCAGCCGGAAATCCAGGCGTCCTCCTGCGTGTCCTGGACCGACCACATGACTTTGCCGGTCTTCAGGTCGAGAGCCATGATGGCGTCCGTGTTCGGGGAAACCGGCTTGGTGTAGGCGTCGCCAGTGCCGACGTAGAGGGCGTGACTTTTGGCGTCAATCGTCGGGGTGTTCCACACCGCTCCGCCGTTCGGGCCGTATTGCTGCACGCCGTTCGCAGTTTTCACCGTGGGCTTCGGCGGATCGGCGACCGGATAAGTCTTCCAGATGGTCTTGCCGCTTGTCGCATCCAGGGCCACCACACTGCCGCGGAACGTGCAGCAGGGATAGATCGTGCTCCACCCGGCGGAGCGTTCCTCTTGCGAGGAAACCGGCACGTACAGGCGATCTTCATACAGCATGGGCGCGCCGGTAATTTTGGCCACCGGATGATCGTCCACTTGCACCTTCCAGATTTCCTTGCCCGTCGACGCGTCCAGCATGTACACGTTCGCGCGGATATCGCCGAAGTACACGCCATACTTGGTCGCGCCCTTGCCTTTCACCGGGCCGATGCTGATCGCGGTGCGCACGCCGCCGTCCGCCTGATAGGACCAGTACACGCAGCCGCTCTCCGCGTCGAGTGAATACACCGCTCCGGTGTCCACGCCGAGGAACACGCGCCCACCGGCGATGGTGGGCTGGCCGTACACTTCTTCCGCGCCGGGGAAGCCGAAGGCCCACTTCAACTTCAGGTTAGGCACCTGCGCGGCAGTCAGGCCGGCTTCTTTGGCGTTCTGGAAACGCGCGTTGGAGACGCCGTTGCCCCAGCCGTTCCACATCGGTTTCGCGTTGATATCGCCCAGGGGGGAATTGCCGGGGCACGGATTGAGCATCAGCTTGGCGTCGGTAATTTTCTCGATTCCCACACGGCGGCGGCCCATGTAGAAGGCCGTTTCCTTCCAATCATCGTCCGTGATGCTCGCGGCCGATGCGTGAGGGGCCTTTTCCCGCGCGGCGTAAATGTCATCCGCCGACAGCTTCCAAAGCGAGAGAAAGTCCGGCGCAGGCTTGGCGCTTGCCGGATTCCCATGGCAGGTAGCGCATTTCTGTTCGAAAATAACTGCGCCTTTCGTAGTTTGCGCGTGGGAAGACGCGGCGGGCCAGAGAATTGCAGCCGGGATAAGCAAAATCCATCGCCATGATTTCATTGGAAGAGTTCCCTCAAGGTCGAAAGTGTGCTTGTATGCTCCGGTCTGCGCCTTACTATACGCTGGTCTTCTTCCACTGACAACGCATGCGCCTCACTGTCGCGAACAGGGGCAGGGTGTCCTCAGTTTCGCTGGAACGCCGGCGAGACGCCAGCGCTACGGGGCTGGCGCGGCGTTCTGAGATTGACTTGGAGCGACGGTAGGGGTACGGTCGCCTTCAAGTATTGGACGGCGGTCGCGGGTTGCCACTTTCGCTTGAGGGGAACGCCATGAAAAGAACATGGGGTGAATTTT
>Ga0210398_10001132_pt1 | contig 28583 bp, 22 predicted proteins | sample IncBWC4OmetaG_FD_161047 | JGI IMG/M metagenome (GOLD analysis project Ga0210398, IMG submission 161047) | Forest soil microbial communities from Barre Woods Harvard Forest LTER site, Petersham, Massachusetts, United States - Inc-BW-C-4-O | ecosystem: Environmental > Terrestrial > Soil >... | reverse complement strand
ATTAACCCCCATTGGCTGGGTGTCATTGCGCGTACCTCGGCGATGAAGTACAAGGACACCCACGAGGACGTGGGCCAGATCGGGCATGAGTTGGGCGTGGCCTACATTCTGGAGGGCAGCGTGCGACGGGCCGGCGACGAAGCCCGCATCTCCGCCCAACTCATTCGGGTGAGCGACCAGACCCACATATGGGCCCAGGACTACGAGGTCCAGGTGAAAAACATCCTCAGCGTGCAGGAGGATGTGGCGGAAAGCATCGCCAACCAAATCCGCGTTAGCCTCAATCCGCGAGCCGGCGTACGCCTGACGCCGGTCGAGCCCGCCAATCCAGCGGCCTACGACGATTATCTCAAGGGCTTGTATTTCTGGAGCCGGAGGACTTCCCAGGGGCTGCAGCAAGGGGCCAATTACTTTCAGAGGGCCATTGCCGAAGACCCAAATTTCGGCCCGGCCCAAGCTGGTCTCGCGGACTGTTACATCAATCTGACGGCAAACGGCCAAGGCACGATGATGCCGCAGGCGAGAGCGGCAGCTCTCAAGGCCCTTGCCATCGACGACGACTCAGCGGATGCGCACGCGGCGCTGGGAGCGATCGAGGTCTTTCAGTACTGGGACTGGGCAGGGGCCGAAAGAGAATTCAAACGAGCCATTGCACTTGACCCGAATGACGCCCACGCCCACCACTGGTACGCCGACTTGTACCTTGATCCGGTGGGACGCCTGCCGGAAGCGATCGACGAGATGCAAACCGCCCAGGAACTCGACCCGATGTCCCTGGTGATCAACACGGACCTCGGGTGGGCTTACGAGGTTGCGGGGTATGACGACCGCGCTCTGGCCCAATACCGCAAGGTTCGGGAAATGGATCCTGCGTTTCCCGGCAACTTGAGGCTCGATTATTACGACCTTCGGAAGGGAATGTACGGTTCATGGGTGCAGGACCTTTCGGCGATCCTACGTCTGGCCGGCTCGGCCAAATCGGCGGAACAGATGAACCAGATGTACGCCGCCGAGGGCTACCGTCCACTGATTGAGGCATACGCCGCGGCCGAGGGACCTTTCAAGACTTGGGCTGTGGCACGCGCATGGTCGTGGGAGGCCGCGTTCGCCTATGCAGCCCTGGGAGACAAGGTGCGGACAGAGTCAGCGCTGGAGTCCGGCGTCGAAAACCGAGACTCCTCCATGATCTACCTCAAGGTCGACCCGATGTTCGCCAGCCTGCGTTCTGATCCACGCTTTCAGGATCTGGAGCGCAAGATGGGCTTGCTGACTCAATAAGCCGACAGCCCGGTTAGTCCCAGCTTCATCTCTGGGGCCGGCCGGAACGACCCTCCAGAGCCAGATTCTAATCAATAACTGTCAGGAGCTCAGCTTCATGAGTTTCCCCCGGTGCCCGTGGCGCGGCCTGTGCACCCCGAACGTGATCGAGCGCTGCTTCGTGGAGGCCCGGCGCCGGACGCGACCCATCGCGTGCTTTGTCGACCCGGAGAGCGTAGTCGATGACAATCTTGCTGCCGCTGGCTCAAGCAGCCGGCGAGCGGAATCAGCAGCAGCCGAAAAGGATCAAGCGTCAGGCGCATGGCGCCATCGTTAACACCCGTGAGCAGACTGTGAGGCGCCCAGCCCCCCAAGCGAGTTCGCTAACCCGCTGAACTTCCACCTGCGTCCAATAATTGGACAGTACGGGCGAGTACGTTTTTCTTCGCCGTCTCCGGATTGACGTCCGTAGCATCCGCGACTGTCTGGGCCACGCCGTCCCGGCCCAGCCAGAGGTCCGCGCTGACCGGGCCTGGCGACACGTCATTGATGCGGATGCCCTGCGGGCCGAGCTCCTGCGACAGTGCCTTCCTGAGATTAACAAGTGCGGCTTTGGCGGCGCCGTAATCGACCGTGCCGGTATCCGGCTGAAAGAAGGCGTTCACCGAAGCGACGTTCACGATGGCACCACCGCGGCCGATCATGTTGGTCACGGCTGCGCGCGTCGCCCGCATCGCGGCAAAGAAATTGATGTTCATCGCCCATTCGAAGTCTTCATCGCGCGTGCCGAGGAATCCTTTCAGACGGAGCCGGACGCCGCCTACGTTGTTCACCAGCACGTCGATGCGGCCGTGATCGTCGACTGCTCGCTTCACAAGCTGGCCAGGACCGTCTCGTGATCCAAGATCAATGGCCACCGGCGTGACGCGCTCGATGCCACGAAGGCTTTCGACCGTGCGCGCCCCAGCGATGACAACAGCGCCCTCGGCGACCAGCGCTCGTGTGACGGCGAGCCCTATGCCTTTGCTCGCACCTGTGACGACGCAAATCCTATCTTCGAGTTCGAGGTTCATGGGTTAGGCTGCCTGAACCATATTCGCGTCGATGGCCGTCCGCAGCCAGGGGGCCGACGCGCCCGCGACACGAAGCTACACCCTTTATTCAGGCAAAGCAAGGTATATTGGGTCTGAAGCCCAAGCCGCAGCGGACTGACGTGACCGGCTGTTCGCGAGAAGGGCAAGAGATCGTGAAGCCTCGCGCCGGGCGCCACCACTATTCGCGCTGTGGTGTTGAAACTCGACTAGCCGAATCCAATGGGCCAAGGGTCAAGTCATGCAGAAGACGATGGGGTCTCCCGCAAGAGTCCTGTTACGAAACGGACGGCCCGAGCATGAGTCGAGGCCGTTCCCGATCGGGCCTGTCCTCAACTTGGAGAGGTTGATTTTTGCCGGTTCGCCGCTATCCGAGGTTCTAACGAATATTGCGCAGTTGGTGGAATCACAAGCCGACGGCATGTTCTGTACGATTTGGCTGCCCGATGAGGATCGGAAGGAGCTCTATTGCGCCGCGGCTCCCAGCCTTCCCGGTTTTAGCGATCACGTAGGGCGCATGCTGATTGGTGCGCAAGGCGGATCCTGCGGAACGGCTGTTTATCGGCGGCAGCCGGTTTATATAACGGACATTCTCACCGACCCTAGGTGGGACATCTATCGTGATCGGCTGCTACCCTATGGAATTCGCTCTGTCTGGTCGCGGCCGTTGTTCACTCGCGAGGGCAATGTCCTTGGCACTTTTTCGATTAACTATCGTGAGCCCCGCAGCCCCTCCGCCAAAGACCTGCAGTTGATCGAGGACGCCAGCCACATCACCGGAATCGCGATTGAGCGCCACATGAACGAACAAGCGCTACAGCGCGAACGCGATCGGCTACGGTTGCTTTTGGAAATCACTAGCAGCGTGACATCCAGGTTGGACCTCCGGCAAATGGTTGAAGCGCTTTCGACGAGTCTCTTCAAGGTAATGCAATGCGACGTGTCCGCCTTGCTGCTCCCCGATGCCGAGAGCACCTCGTTACGCGTCACGATCCTGCACAATCCCGATGCGAGAGGCCCTTTCCGCGAGGGGTCGTTGGTGCCGATGAATGGGTCGATCTCTGGTCAGGTAATGAGGAGAGCCAAGAGCGTCCGGATCGACAGCTTCGAACAAGCGTGCGAGGATCCTGAAATGTATGGGAATCCTGAAGGCCGGCCTCTTTACAAGCGGGTGGTTGAGGAAGGCCTGAAGACCGGTTGTTATCTTCCGCTCGCGGGCCGCGATCGCGTGCTCGGCGTTTTGATGCTTTGTCGGCGTTCGGAGAGCGCCTTTGAAAAGGCCGATGTCGTCTTGCTCGAGCAAGTAGCCTGTCAGGTGGCGATCGCAGTTGAGAACACACTGGAGTACGAGAAGGCGACAAAGGACCGGGATAGAGAAACGAAACGGCGACTCTATCTGGAAGAGGAACTTCGCGCTGGGCTAGGAGAGATCGTCGGAGAGAGCGCCCCGTTGAAGACAGCATTAAGCATGGTGTCCGTAGTAGCCCCTACTGATTCCAGCGTGCTGATCCTCGGGGAGACCGGCACCGGCAAAGAACTCGTTGCACGTGCGATACATAAGCTGAGCAGCCGCAGCGAAAGGGCGTTCGTGAAACTGAACTGTGCCGCGATCCCGCTTGGACTGCTTGAGAGTGAGCTTTTCGGGCACGAAAAAGGAGCATTCACCGGCGCAATAGCTCAAAAAACGGGGCGGTTCGAACTCGCCGATAAAGGCACGCTGTTTCTTGACGAGGTCGGCGATATACCGCTTGAACTTCAGGCGAAGCTGCTCCGCGTTTTGCAAGAACAGGAATTCGAGAGGCTCGGCAGTAACCGTACCCATAAGGTTGACGTCCGCCTGATCGCCGCGACGCATCGGGATTTGCCCGGTATGGTCAAACAAGGCACGTTTCGCGAAGATCTTTACTATCGTCTGAAAGTATTCCCGATTTACGTGCCGCCCCTTCGACAACGCACGGAGGACATTCCGAGGTTGGTGCGACACTTCACACAGCTTTACTCTCAACGCATAAACAAGCACATTAAGGAAATCCCTCTTGACACGATGGATGCATTGGTGCGATACCAATGGCCCGGAAACGTCCGGGAATTGCAGAACTTCATCGAACGCGCGGTGATTCTCTCACCAGAGTCGGTATTACGCGCCCCAACCTCCGAGCTGGAGCCATTCCAGCAGAATAGGGGACTCAATGTCCCGATGAACGGTCTCGCTGAGGTAGAGCGCGATCATATTCTTCGCGCGCTGGGAACAAGCAACTGGGTGGTCAGTGGCGCGGCCGCACGTTTAGGAATGAAGCGAACATCATTGCTCTACAGGATGAAGAAGCTTTGTATTCATCGGCCTGCCCCGGCCCCTCGGAAACCCATCATCGGCGCAGCCAGCGACTGAGCGTCCCGCTTAGAGCAAGCCGCGAGCGTCAGTGGATCTGACGGAAACCCGTCAGCGACGAATATCCATCACAGATTTCTCACTTGCGCTTCGAGGTATATCGAGTTCCTTCCCTCCAAAGTTCAACCGCCAGAATGATTTGCATGGAACCCTCTCTTTTTCGAGTGGCTTGTCCTTTTGGCACCGCACCTGCGCTGCTGACCCACGTTCCGGGGCGGCGTTCGCCAGGCCAAGTCTGATGCGGGGCAATCTCCTGGTTAGCTCTCTGTAGCGAGAACGACAGGTAAATCAAAGCACGATTGGATAGAGGAAGAACGACAAGAAAGAAGGCGTCAAAAGGAGGAAGCAAAGAAATGAAGGCGATTCTCAACGGTACCGTCACACTGATGTTCAGTCGGTTTCTCTTGGTAGCAGTTTCTACCGTTTTCCTTCCACGTGCCCAAGCGCAAATTGCCCCGCCTGCAGCCTCTGTTGGCGCGCAGGTTCCGCTCACATATTTCGGCCCGGCGCCGGCAGATGTTCAAAAAGAGTTGATCGGTCCGTTCAAGCTTCTGAAGGCCGGTGAAGTTGATTTGAAAGCCGAGACCGTGACGTTGCCGCTGTATGAAGGGAAGATGCGGGACGGCCGCAAGGTTTGGTACATCTTGACCGACACGACCGATGCTGCGAATGCCGCGGCACTGGGATTGAACTTCTCTGCAAAGCTCAACTACGCCGCTGTTGGCCGTGCGGCGCGACACGCCACCCTTGAGAAGGACACGACGCTGACGTTCGAAACCGGCGCGGTCGACTTTGCGCCGAAGCGTCGTGTTGTGCCTGGAGACTCGCCGAACTTCTTCCCGCCGAAGGTAGCGGAGCCTGGGTCAGTCGGAGATCAAGACTATTCGCCTTTGGTGAAGATTGACAACGCCGGCGGCGCAATCTACAACGCCCCGATTGTTGCGTTCAACGTTGAAGCCAGTCAAATCAACTTCTGTAACGGCAACCCCAACTTCTCACTCGTGCATGACAAGGTGGTGAGAATTTGTCCGTCCGACCAGACGGTAACTCTACAATTGACGGAAGGCTTTAGCTTTGCGCGACCCGTGCTGTACCTAAGCATGGACGCGAATAATCCAGTCGCAGCGACTCTGGAAGGAGCAACGCTCGCCCCTGCCCTCAAAGATATCACCGTAGGACACGACGATAGCGCCTTCAGCGCCGTGGAGAGGATCTTCCTTTTCGCGAACGGCCCCACGGGAAAAGACAACCCCCAGCGTCAGGGACTCGACAGTGCCATCAGTGATGGACTCTCGCCCCTAAATGTATTGGGCGGAATCCCGACGGTGGCAACGGATTACAGCCCTTTATGGGATCTGAACCTCGGAGTCTGGACGCAAGCCGCAATCGACAAAGGCTATCGATCCAGGCTAACGTTTGAATTCCAGATTCTCGATTTTGCTCAGAAGGGCTTTGTTACCGGACCGAATGGCGGCCCCTTCGGTTCAACTGGTCTGATTGTGAACTGCCCGGTCGTGTGGCGCTACCTCTAAGGCACAGGTTGACTGTCATCCCATTGGTGTCAACGTGGCCAAGTAAGTTCCGTGAAACGGCACTCGCGCTGGGACGAGGAGAAGGCGCGGCTTGCCAGCGTCAGTTTCGTTACAAATAGGAAAGCGTGACGTATGCGGTCGACTTGTCGAAAGACGTTCTCTTGCTTGATGCTGGTCGTTCTCATTGCGACCTCCGCCAAACGAGCGCCGGCACAAGCGAACCCCGGCGCCGATCTCGGTACGCCCTCGCTCCCAACGACTCAGGAGGTCGATCCGTCCAGCTGGGAACCCATTCTCATCGCGGCTCCGTCCTTGTTCGGCGTGCCGTCGCCGGAGCCCCTCGCTTCGGAACAGGTTCGCTCCGAACTAAGAGAGCTTCGGCAAAATCTCGTTTCCGCTACACCCCACCAGAAGGCGCTAGTAAGGAAATGGGTCACCGCGAATCAGGGCAAGCAGTGGCGCGCGCTCCTCGACGATTTCAGCCTGCACAATATCGCGGGAGCTCCATCGACGCTTCGTCTCTACGCGGCGCTCCATATCGCGATCGCTGATGCGGAGGTGGTAGCGCGAAATCGGCAAGCCCTTTACCGGAGACCGCATCCGATGGAAATGGACTCTGGCATTCGACCGCTGGTTCCTTCCCTGAGTCCGTTCGCGTACCCCTCAGACTTAGCCGCAGAGACCGGAGCCGCGGAACGCATTCTGCTATTCGCGAGGCCCGAAGCTGCGGGGCGGATCGCTGCGTTGGCGGATGAATCCATGCGTGCCTTGGCGAGTTCGGGGCTTTACCTGCCGAGCGACTGTGAGGCTGGACGCAATCTTGGCATCCTTGTCGCTGAACAGGTGCTTTCGGTGTTTGAGAGAGACGGTCGACCCAACCAGTTGGTGTTCGCGAAAGAGATGCCCTGGGAACAGCCGGAAGCTCCCGAAACGGTACGCGCTGGAGCTCGTTTTCAGCTTACCCACGCGAGCTATGACGACTCCGTGAAATGGACTGCCCCTCAGGAAAGACAAGGCGTGACCTACGGGGATCTTGCGCCCTGGAACCAGACTCTGCCGGTTGATCCGACGGCTGGATCATGGAAGCCTCTGATTCTTGAGAGCACTGATATGTTTCACGCTCCGCCTCCGTCCGCCAACAGTTCCGCGCGGACGGTCCAGGATATGGAAGAAATTGCCGCAGCCCTGAACAACCGAACCTGCTACACGGATTACATCGTTTTCAAATGGGCGAACGAACAGCCCGGGCGATGGGCAGCCGAAGTCATGGACGACCTGATGGAGCGATATGGTTGGGATGCTCCGATAACGGCACGCGCCGAAGCGATCTTGTACGCGGCAATGTATGACGCTCTGCTGACGACCTGGCATGAGAAATTTCGCTACCTTCGTCCTCGCCCCGCTTTGCTGGAGCCAAGTCTCCCTACTGTCATCCTGACGCCCAAGCACCCCTCGTACCCGGCCGGGCATGGGACCTACGTAGCTGCCGCCGACGTTGTACTGAGACGTTTTTTCCCGGAGGACCAGTCTGAATACGCCTACCTCGTTTCCGAAGTTAACAACGCGAGGGTTTGGTCCGGCGTGCACTTTCGCGAAGACATGATTGCAGGAAATGTCATCGGCCAGCAGGTCGCTGAAGCCGTTCTCCAAAGAGTGCATCTGGACGGCTCACCGGGCGACCGGTCAAAGCGCGTGCTTGGCCAGCCGCTGGTGACGTCCGCTTTCTTTGGGGATGGCGGACCTCGATATCATTGATTGTGCAGCTGTTAGGCCCGTTCGGGTTTCCATTTTAAGGTCAAAGAGAGTCGTGAGGCTTTATTGTCAAGGCCAAGAAAGGAAGTCGACATGAACAAGTATCAGCGGGCTTCTGCCGCCGCGGCCGGGGTGCAGGTCAGTTTGCCTCGGACATCCGTTAACAGGATCGAAGCCGACGGCGTCCAGGTGTTTTATCGCGCAGCTGGCCACGTCAATGCTCCCGCCATCCTCCTATTGCACGGATTTCCAACCTCATCGTTCATGTTCCGTGAACTGATTCCATACCTGGCTAGTGATTACCGTCTGATCGCGCCAGATCTGCCAGGTTTCGGATTCACCGACGTGCCGCACGAGCGAAACTATTCGTACTCCTTCGACCAGCTGGCGTTCACGATCGACGCTTTCACGCAGGCACTCAACGTCGACCGTTACGCAATCTATGTTTTCGATTACGGTGCACCCACCGGATTCCGCCTGGCGATGTCCCACCCAGAGCGCGTCTTAGCGATCATTTCCCAAAATGGAAATGCTTACGAAGAAGGGCTTGGCGAAGCCTGGGACCCGATCCGAAGGTACTGGGCCCAGCCCACGGCAGAAAATCGGGACATCCTCCGCCAAAGTATTTTGACTGCGGGCGGAACGCGCTGGCAGTACACGCATGGCGTGGCGAGTCCGGCGAGTGTTCCGCCTGAGTCGTACACATTGGATACGGCCCTGCTCGAACGTCCGGGAAACAAAGATATTCAGTTGGATCTGTTCCTCGATTATGCGTCGAACGTGAAACTCTATCCGGCGTTTCAGGATTACTTCCGGAAGGCCCAGCCGCCCCTACTTGCGATTTGGGGTAAGAACGATCCCTTTTTCATTCCCGCCGGTGCTAAAGCATTTGGAAAGGACATACCGAACGCACGCGTCGAGTTCTTGGATACCGGGCATTTTGCTCTTGAGACCCACGTAGTCGAAATCGCCGCGAGGATGAAGGACTTCCTCGCGGCTAACGGAGGATCACAATGAGTGCTTTTGCTCCGAACGCGACAGTCGTGTTTGCTCATGGTGCGTGGGCTGACGGCTCCTGTTGGCAGAAGGTCATTCTGCCGTTGCAAAGGGAGGGCCTTGGAGTCATCTGCGCGCCCCTTCCACTCACATCGCTATCAGACGACGTCGCCACTCTCGAACGCGTCATCGAGAGAACGAGCGGGCCACTCCTGCTTGCGGGACATGCGTATGGTGGTGCACCAATCGCTGGCCCGAAGGATTGCCGGGTGAAGTCGCTTGTATACATCGCCGCGCTGGCGCCTGCCGAGGGAGAGACCGTTGCCGATGTCTTTTACCGGGCCAAACCGCATCCAGAGGCACCGCCAATGCAGCCTGATTCCCATGGGCTGGTCTGGATGCCCGAAGGCGCCTTTGCCCGTGGAATTGCTCACAGGGCCTCGGCGGACGAGGCGGCGATCTTGGAAGCGGTGCAGCGGCCGATTGCGCTGAAATGCGTTCAAGAAAAGGCTCCTGTGCCGGGATGGAAAACGAAGCCATCGTGGTTTCTGATAGCCGAGCAGGATCGAATGATTGCGCCCGCGACACAGCACTTTATGGCCGAGCGGATGGGCGCGAAGACTCGGGCACACGACGTGGATCACAGTCCGATGTATACCGCCCCCGACGTGGTCATTGGCGTGATTCTTGAGGCGGCGCAGGAAACGCTCGCGTCCTAAGAGCGCCAAACGGCCTATCGGGAGGAACCATGCAAGGCAAACCTATTGCCATCGTCACCGGCGCGAGCCAGGGCATCGGTCGTGCCACGGCGATACGCCTGGCACGCGATTTCTCAGCCGTCACACTCGTAGCCAGAGATGAGGATGAGTTGCAGAAAACGGCGACAGCCGTGAACTCCGTAGGAGCCGAGTCACTCGTCTACGCCCTTGACCTGCGCGAGCCCGCCTCAGCGGACGCCGTCATCCAAGGCACTCTCGAACGCTTTGGCAGAATCGATGCCCTGTTGAATATTGCGGGAGCCGTGCCGCAGACCGACCTGTTTGAGATGACGGACGCGCAATGGGAAGACGGCTTGGCGCTAAAGCTGCACGGCGCGCGCCGGTTGACGATACGGGCCTGGGACGCTCTGAAGGCTTCACAGGGCGCGGTCGTGCTGATCTCCGGAAGCGCAGCTCTCGATCCGAAGCCGGGTTTCGCGGCCGTAGCAACGATCAACGCTGCCATCATTGCACTCGCCAAGGCCTTCGCGGAGCAGGGCATTAAAGACGGAGTCCAAGTGAACAGCGTCGTGCCGGGTCCGGTTATGACGGGCCGTCGCCGATCCTTTCTCGATCGATGGGCGCCGGCGCACGGCATGAGTGTGGAAGAGGCCATTAAGCGGTTTCCCGAAGAGGCTGGCATCGCCCGCTATGGCGAACCGGAGGAGATTGCCGGACTGATGGCATACCTGGTTTCCCAAGAGGCTCGTTGGCTCACCGGAGCTTCCATTCGGATGGATGGTGGCGAAACCAAAGGCACCTGAGGGGCCGCACGCGATGCCCGCGACGTGTTTGAAACGGAAGAGTTTATGGAGCCGCGGTGCCCTTCTTGCGGCCGCCACGATTCGCCGCTCGACACGTCTGTGCAAAAAGCGGCGGTCCGCTGGGTACTTCCCGCCAAGGCCTCCGCGCCCCGCACGGACAGCGGTGAAAGGTCGCCATTTCTTCCGGGAGGAGAATCCCGGCCGTACCGCAGTGCTGATCAAACAAGTTGCTTGCCACGTAGACCCGCAATCAAAGAAGGCTACTCGACGGATTCTGGCTTCGCGGCCGGGTCGAAGTCGAGAGGTATCGGAAGGGGACAGATGACATGAAGGCCGCAGATAAATATGACGTTCTCGTACTGGGAGGCGGCACGGCCGGCAAATTGATGGGCTGGACGATGGCCAAAGAGGGACGGCGAACTGCCGTCGTCGACCGGAAGTATGTCGGCGGCTCCTGCGTCAACGTCGCATGCCTGCCCAGTAAGAACGTTATTCATTCCGCGAAGGTCGCGTCGCTGGTGAAGCGGCATCGGGAGTTCGGCATCGAGACTGGGCCGATCACTATCAACATGGCAGGAGTCCACGCCCGCAAGCGCGACATGGTGGAGGGTATTATCTCAGTCCATCTGAACAAATATCGCTCGGCCGGAACTGAACTGATCTTTGGCGACGGCACCTTTACTGGTCCCCGGACCCTTCGCGTCACCTCGCGCCATGACGAGGGCGAACGTACGCTCACGGCTGACCGCGTGTTCCTGGACGTCGGGACCCATGCCGCAATACCCGACACGCCCGGTTTGCGAGAATCCAAGCCGATGACCCATATTGAGACGCTGGATTTGCAGCGGTGTCCCGAGCACCTGATCGTCTTGGGAGGGGGCTACGTTGGCCTTGAACTGGGCCAGGCTCTGCGCCGGCTGGGAAGCCGGGTAACTCTGGTCACCCGCGACTCACAACTTGCCGCCAATGAAGATCCTGACGTCGGCGCGGCGCTTCTACACCTATTCCAGGACGGAGGTATCGATGTACTGGTCGGCACGCACGTCCTGGGAGTCAAAGGCCTTTCCGGCAGCCATGTCAGCCTTGAGCTCCAAAATGGAAATGGTACGCGAACCGTCGACGGAACCGACGTTCTGGTGGCGGCGGGACGTATACCCAACACCCAAGGCATCGGGCTTGAGAAGGCGGGAATCGAGATCACGGAAAAAGGACACATTCGCGTGAACGATCGCCTGGAAACTACTGCGGCGAACGTCTGGGCGATGGGAGAGTGCGCAGGCAGCCCCTACTTTACGCACGTATCGGAGGACGACTTTTTCGTCATTCGTGAAAACCTGAATGGGGGCCACCGTAGCACGAAGGATCGACTGATTCCGTACACCGTCTTTATTGATCCGGAGCTCGCGCGTGTCGGCCTTAACGAGTCACAAGCTCGAGAGAAAGAAGTCGCTTACCGGCTCGCAGCCGGGCCGGTCGACGCCTTCTGGCGGCCCTGGACAATTTCGGAGACGCGGGGTTTCATGAAGACGCTCATCGACGCGCACAGTGACCGCATTCTCGGGTTCACGGCGTTTGGGCCGGAAGCAGGCGAACTCATGAGTACGGTTCAAGTCGCGATGCTGGCGGGCTTGCCGTACACAGTCTTGCGAGACGCCATGTTCGCGCACCCGACGATGACGGAAGGGTTAAAAGGATTATTTATGGGCGTATCACAGCGGATGGAGGATTGTGACAAGCAGCGCCAATACGCCTGAGCGTTCGGAGATTGAACAGAAAGGCGATGCGACAATTGAACGCACGTTGAGCGCTGCCGACAGCCTGCGTCTTCACTGGCCGGAGTACCTGATGGAAGCAGGAGAGTCAGGCCTCTACCTGTTCTCAGCATGCGCGGTTGCCACCTTGTTGTGGCATCCCGCTTCGCCGCTCCAGCCGCACCTGCCGAGCGACGCTGTTCGCCGGATCTTGATGGGCCTGGCGATGGGCACGACGATCATCGCAATTGTGCTTACAACCGTGGGGCAAACAGTCCGGAGCGCACTTCAATCCCGCGGTCACTCTAACGTTTCATCGATTGGGGAAAGTGGCCTCGTGGGATACCGTCTTCTACTGCGCGGGGCAACTTTTCGGTGCCGTCGCCGGCGTGGCGGTCGCCTCGTTTGTGCTTCGAGGTGCGCCGGCGCACAGGGCGGTCCATTACGCCGCCACCATGCCCGGCATGTACGGGGAGGCCGTCGCATTTGCCGCCGAACTGTCCATTTCGTTTCTCTTGATGAGCGCAGTCCTGTTCGCGTCCAATCACAGACTACTGGCGCCTTATACACACTACTTTGCCGCCTTCCTGGCAGCGGTATACATTGCCTTCGAGTCTCCTTTGTCCGGAATGAGCACAAATCCTGCTCGCACGTTCGGCCCCGCATTATGTGGCAGCTACTGGCACGCCCTTTGGACCTATTTCACCGCGCCACCTGTGGGCATGCTGGCGGCGGCTGAGGGTTTTCTTATCGCCCGTCAAGGCAAAGGTTCATTCTGCGCGAAGCTCCATCACCACAACGACAAGCGGTGCATCTTCCGCCACTCAGGATCGGACCCGACGACGCTGGAATCACGACAGAGAGAATGCGTCCTAACCCAAGTAGAGGACTAGATTGCAACTAGCAACGCAGCCGGCGTGCTTCACCGCCTGTCGCAGCCCCTTACATTGACTCGGTTATCGTGCCAATCTAACACGTGCGGTGGGTCAGGTTGTGGGTTGAGAAACGAGACCCACGCCGACGCGAAACGCAGCGCAAGCACGTAGGCGCTTCGTGAGAACGCTGAGCGGTGCAAAACCCGCAGTCTTGAAAAACCGGGGTTCACGGCTCTTCACTCAGCTTCACCCGATTTCACGGGAGCCTCGGTGATCACCCAAAACCGGCCACTCATGATCACCTGAAAACCGGCCACCCACGAACTGCGGGACATTGACACCGGCGCGAGGGTTTGTACCCTCGGTCGGCATGGCCAATGTCTTGAGTGACGATAAGAAACAGCAAGTTCTAGCCCTGGGACGGTTGGGCTGGTCGCTACGGCGGATTCAGCGAGCGACGGGCGTGCGTCGCGAGACGGCGAGCCTCTATCTGAAGGCCGCCCAGATCGAGGTGCGACCACCCGGCGCCTCGGGCCCACACCTCCCCTCAAAACCGGCCAGGGAGGTGATCACCGACTCTGGCGGGCCAAAACCGGCTACCCAGGTGATCACCGACTTGGGCCAGCCCGAACCCGCCACCCCAGGAGCCGACGACGCTGTTCCAGCCGGCCCGATAGCCGTGGGCCCGAAGCCAGCCGAGCCGGCCGCCTGGCCGCCGGTCCCCCGCCGCGCTCCTACTGCCAGCGCCTGTGAACCTTTTCGGGAGCTGATCGAACTCGGACTTGCCCGAGGGCGCAACGCGATGGCCATCTGGCAGGACCTGGTTTCTCAGTCCGGCTTCAGCAGCGGTTATCAGAGCGTGGAGCGCTTTGTCCGCAAGCTTCGCGGAACCCAGATTCCCCAGGCCCGGGTTGTGATCGTCACGGCACCCGGTGAAGAAGCCCAAGGTGGATTACGGCACCGGCCCCATGGTCCGCGACCCGCAGACCGGCAAGTACCGGCGCACCCGGCTGTTCGTGATGACGCTCGGCTACAGCCGTAAGTCGGTTCGTCTCCTCGTCTTTCGCTCCAGTTCCCGTGTTTGGGCCGAACTGCACGAGAAGGCTTTTCGCCGCCTGGGCGGAGCCGTGCGGCTGGTGGTTCTCGATAATTTGCGCGAGGGCGTGCTGGTCCCTGATATTTACGATCCCACCTTGAATCCCCTCTACCGTGACGTGCTGGCCCACTATGGCGCTGTCGCCATGCCCTGCCGGGTTCGGGACCCGGATCGCAAGGGAAAGGTGGAATCAGGAGTCGGCCATGCCCAGCGCACTCCTTTGAAGGGGCTGCGCTTCGAAAGCCTGGAGGATGCCCAGGGTTATCTCGACCGCTGGGAACAAAAGTGGGCCGATACCCGCATCCATGGCACCACCAAGCGCCAGGTGGCCGCGATGTTTGCCGAGGAGAAACCGGCCTTGCTGCCCTTGCCCCTCGAACCGTTCCGCTACTACCAGTACGGCCAGCGCACGGTCCACCTGGACGGCTGCGTCGAGGTGGAGGCCGCCTATTATGGCGCTCCACCCGGCTGGATCGGACGCCGCGTCAACGTGCAGTGGGACGGACTGTTCATCCGGCTCCTCGATCCCCATACCGGCCAGCTTCTGCGCGAGCATGTCAGCCAGAAACGAGGCCAGTACCGCATCCAACCTCAGGACCGCCCGCCGCGGACACCGCTGGGCACTTCGCAGTTGCTGGCTCGAGCCGGCCGTGCGGGTCCGCACATCGGCACCCTCTGCCAGTCGATTCACCACGAGCACGGTGAGAGGGGCGTGCGCCGCATCCTCGGCGTGCTCGCCTTAGCCAAGAAGTTCGGCAGCGCCGCCGTCGAGCAAGCCTGCTCCGCGGCTCTCGATCTGGGTGTCCCGGAGTATCGCTTCGTGCGCCGCTACCTCGAGCGTTGCCCGGCTGCGCCTCTGACCTTGCACCAAGTCGATCCTTTGATCCGCGAACTGGTCCACTATCGCGATCTCATCCAGCAGCGCCTGCAGGAGCAAGAGAAGCAAGGCTCGCTTTTTGAGAGCAACTCCGAACTGCGGTCGGCTTCCCAGGAGGTCTGCCCGTGAAGAAGAAGAGAATCCCTGGGGGCTTTGCCCCCAGACCCCCAGGATTTATCGCTTTCGGGCCAGGATTGATCTGGACCGGGGGAGCGAGGTCGCTCGCTCCCCAGCAATCCCGGCCCCGGGGTCGGCGCTCAGGTCGCATCCCTGCGTTGCCCTATCCTCCGCCCCGGCCATCGCGAAGTTTAGCTCAACTTACCGAAGGGAGACGAAATGAATCTGGTCGAACTCAATCGGGCTTTATGCCAGTTACGCCTCGGCGGCATGGCGGCCGTGCTGGAAACGCGTCTTCGCCAAGCCCAAGCCGAAAACATGACCCCTCTGGATCTGCTCTCCTGCCTGGTCTCCGACGAACTCACACGCCGCGCCGAGCGCCTGCTGGAGCGGCGACGCAAGCAGGCCCAGTTCCGCGATCCCCTCAAAACGCTCGACAACTTCGATTTCGACTTCAACAAAAAGATGAATCGCAGCCTGGTCTTTGAACTGGCCACCGGCACCTTCATCGGCCGGCACGAAGATGGACTCTTCTTAGGTCCACCCGGCAGCGGCAAGAGTCATCTGGCTCAAGCCATCGGGCAGGCGGCCATCCAGCAGGGTTATCGCGTTCTCTATCACGAAACCCACACTCTTCTGGATGAACTTGCCGACGCCACCCTGGACGGCACTCGCAAGGAATATCTGGACTCCCTGGTGGCCGTGCCGCTTCTCATCCTCGATGATTTGGGAATGCGCAAGCTACCGCTGACGGCAGCTGAGGAGTTGCTGGAGATTATCATGCGGCGCTACGAGCGGGCCAGTACGCTGGTGACTTCGAATCGTCCCGTGGAGGACTGGGGCAAAATGCTGGGGGATGCTGCCGCCGTCAGCGCCATGCTTGATCGCCTCTTGCACCACGGGCACGTACTCAAATGCGGTCCCAGAAGCTGGCGAACAAAAATCAACTTGCCTGCCGAGCCGCAGGCAGGATAGAACAACTTAGTCCCGGAGTAGTGGCCGGTTTTGACCTGATCACGACTGGCCGGTTTTGAGGTGATCACCGAGGACGGGAGTTCACCGGGTTTCCTAAACCGTGGGTCGCCTCGAGCGGCGCCTGGCAAGCATGAACGTGAAACAAGACGCTCGAACGCCGATTGCAGGTGCAGGACGCTATGCCGCTCTGTTGGCTTTGCTTGCGCTGAGCGCTCTTTCTTCTACAAGGATGCTTCAGGCCACGGCCGCATGAGAGCGTTCAGGAGGTTGGAGGGTCCCGGTCCGCGGCGCGGGCGACGTTCGTACTCCCCCCTCTGGCGAGCGCTCGAAGCCCCCGTTTAAAATAGCCCGATCGTCTCTCCCCTTTGGCCCTACGAGAAGCGGGCGAATCCGACGAGCACGACTGCCCGCCGTTGACAACCGAGATCGACCCGTCTCGGAGCCAGTCCATGGGCAAGAGCCGCTTGTCACGGCCGGCCTCGGTTTGGAAATTCCCTGTTAAATGGCGTTCCAGCATGGCTGCCAGGCGCACGAGAGCATCCGCGGCCCCTCAGGCCCCGTTGCCGCTCGAGCCTTCGCCAGTTCGTCGCCAACTCACAAGGTGTTCAATGACAATAGGATGAACGGTTTGGTGGACGAAGGAGCACGGGGGGGCGATGCGACACTAGGAGGGTCGTGCCGAGCGCAATAGGCGGCATTTTTCGATTTCCCTGATAATTCCCTGTTATGACCAGTTGTTCGAGATGATATTTTGAGGAAAGAGCCCGCGTTTGTGCCGTTTAGGGGCCATCGCGGGCCCATGAAGACCCTCAATTCCCTGTAAAATTCCCTGTTTGCAGGGAAAGAGCAGTTCGCGCGTGACTGCAACCTCCGCCAGCAAGTCTGGGCTGTAGAGAAAATCTGCGCCCTATCGATAGAAATCCGCCAAAATAGTCGGGAATTGCGACTTTTCCGCCTCGGAACCGGACCGGAGAAAGGGCACCGGCCGGGCTCAACAGCGTGGAATGTCCGCCTATTCTCCGAAGGGCAAATTCGAGGTCCGGTTCCAAGTAGCCGCGATCCGGCAGCAGTGGGGCCAATCTTCCATTCTGGGGGATGTTCTGGGGTCAGAATGCGCGGGCTGGAGGTTCTTTCTCGGGCTGCTCTGAAGGGCTAGGGCGGGGCGTGCTGGTGTTCCTCAGACCGGAATCATCCGGGCTTGCTGCTCGTCCCAGGACAGTGGCATGCTTCTCAGAAAATGTTTCAGGGGAAGTTCGGCTTCAGGCTCTCCACTGACAATGGCCTCAATGATTCTCGGTGATAGAGCGGCCAGCCGGAGGATTCTAGTGACGTAGCTCGCGGTGAGATTTGTTTCCTGGGCCAGTTGCTCTTTGGAGTGGATCTCGCCGTCGATGATGCGCTGCCGCCACTGATGGGCGCGAACGATTGCTTTCAACAGCGATGGATTGGGTTCGACGGTCTCGGCCTGGGCGGGGGGCAGCACCAGGCGCAGCTCACTGCCACGCCGTGCCGGGGTGTAGGGCTGGCTGAGGACAAGCGGAGGGAGCTTGGCGGAACTGAGCGGGGTATCCGCGGGCGCCAGGCATGCGATGAGGCCGTGGACTCGAAGCTCGATGTCGATGCTGGTGTGGTTCACAACTACCCGACTGAGGGATTGCCTGACAAGACCCAACAGGGCATCGTTATCTTTATCTCTGGCTTCCCGGGCGAGCTTCCGAGCGGCCTCGATCAGTCGCTGCTGATCCCTGATCTCCAGGTCGTAGTCGCTGAAGGTCCGAGTCAGCTCTTGGGGTGAAGCAAGCCACAGCCGCAGGCGCGAGCGCACGAGGTTCTCGATTTCGACCGCCGGGAGCCGGTCCGCCGCAGCTGCCTTTCTCTGCTTTTGGATCACCGCCTGGCAGGTGTAGTAGCGGTAGCGCTTGCCCTTCTTAACGGCATGGGTGGGGGTGTAGCGGTTGCCGTCAAGGTCGAAAAGCAGCCCGGTGAGAAGGCTCGGTGACGACTGCTTGCCCGCCTGGCGGTGGCTCCGGTTGTTGGCGGCGAGGCGGGCTGCCACTTTCTCCCAGACGTCCAATGCGATGATGGCCTCGTGCTGACCTGGGTAGGTCTGCCCGCGATGAACAATCCTGCCGATATAGATTGGGTTGTTGAGGAGGTGGTAGAGGGCCCCTCGGGAGAAAGGCCTGCCGCCCGAGGTTCGCCCTCCGGCTGAAGTCCTCTGCTTGCTGCGGATCTGCTTCTGGTCCAGGCACCGTTTCAGCTCGCTGACGCAACCCAGGCGCAGGTACTCGGTAAAGATCTCGCGTACTACGGTAGCCTCTTCCCGCTTGACGATCAGCTGATGGTCCTTGCAGTCGTACCCGAGCGGGACCTGTCCGCCCATCCACAGACCCTTCTTCTTCGAGGCCGCGATCTTGTCCCGGATGCGCTCGCCAGTGACCTCGCGCTCGAACTGGGCGAAGCTGAGCAGGACGTTCAAGGTCAGGCGGCCCATGGAGGTGGTGGTATTGAACTGCTGGGTCACGGAGACGAAGCTGACTCCCTGTTGGTCGAAGGCCTCGATGATCTTGCCGAAGTCGGCAAGCGATCGGGTCAGGCGATCGACCTTGTAGGCGACCACGGTGTCAACCCGCCCGGCGGCGATTTCCGAGAGCAACTGCTGCAGGGCAGGACGCTCCAGATTGCCGCCCGAGAATCCGCCATCGTCATAGGGTTTGTGCAAGGCCTGCCAACCCTCGTGGCGCTGACTGATGATGAAGGCCTGGCAGGCTTCGCGCTGTGCGTGGAGAGAATTGAAGGCCTGCTCCAGACCCTCCTCGGAGGACTTCCGGGTGTAGATGGCGCAGCGGACTCGGGCAGGAGTCGTCACTCCGGGCTCGCTTCCCCGCGGGTCTTCAGGCCGAAGAACACGGGCCCGGACCAGCGGGTGCCGGTGATCAGGCGGGCGACCCAGAGAGAGACTTGTGAGACTTGCCGCGGTAGAGGAAGCTGCGCTCGGTGGCGATCACCTCGTGGGTCTGGCGGCGCCATTCGCGCAGGAGCCGGGTCCCGGGCTTTACGCGCGTCTCAGCCCTGGGGCAGGGCTTGCCGCCGTCGAGCGAAGCGCCCAGCTGGGACAGGCGTCGTTCGGTTTCGGGCTTCAGGCCGCCGCAGGTCTTTTCCTGGGTGCGGTAGGCCAGGATGGGGATCATCAACTCCCGGCGCAGGCCGGTGGGGGCGGCCCGGCCCCACAGCGTTTGCCACAGCTCCAACAACTGGGGCCGCGATAGGCCCGGCAGCAGGGCCAAGGATGGCGCCTGTGCGCCCTTATTGTGCATGTTGTTCCTCCTCATTCTCCGTCGTCACCATTGGCGCTTGCGCACCCCAAACAGTCAAGCGAAACCTGGGGCTTCACCGGCGACGAAAGCCAAACCCAGGCGAAGTGAAGGACGCCGTAGAACGAGGCTCTAATCCCGGGGGTGGTCCGTACTTCTCGTCCATCGCGCGGACCTGGTCCCATTGCCCTAGCTCAACCAATGCCTTGCGAGACTCCCAGCGCGCCCAGACATAGACGCCCGACATTAAATGACTCCGCCCCTTGAGCCACTCCAAAGCCTGCGAGGTTGAATCGACTTGGTCGTTGAACTTGCCACGCGGGAAGGTCACCAACTCGTGCAGATAAATTTCAAGCCAGGGCGCCTTCTCCGGCACGTACATCATGCCGTTCTCCATGGTGCTGGTCGCGAGGCTCATCCTCATCTCCTTCTCCCCCTTAGGGACGCAGCGGGTCACACCGTAAACGCCTTCTTGGATCAGCTCCTGGATGAGCTGGGTGCCCGAGGCCTTGTCCTCAATCAGGATCACTTTCGCCTTGTGTACGGCGGCCTGTTCTCGGACCTGGCGCTTCAACTCCGGGTAGTCCATCCGGCGCCGCAAGACGTGCAAGAGGTAGACTTTCTTATTCTTCAACCCCCAGGTGGTGCAGACGCTGTAGTCACTTAGTTCGGTGACCTTGTTGGCCGAGTCCCAGCTTTGGAAAATCAGTTCGAAGGCTGCCGGAAGGGTTTCCGGGGTGTAGGTTTGCAGCCATTCGCGCTTGACCATGCCGCCGCCCAGCGGCGCCGGCTCCTGCTGATATTGTCCGGCGAAGTGGTACTCACCCTGGACCTCCCGGATTTGGGCCAGTACCTCGAGAGGCTCGCGTTCCGGGTGCAGGGCCTCTCCCTCCTTGCGGGTGTGGACGACAGACCCGCAGACGGTGACGATCTCGTGCCGTTCGTCTTCCTCGGCGATGGCCGGTAGCTTCAGCAGCCTCCATACACCCTCCCCCTGTTTCAGAACGTGCCCGACCAGGTCGTCTTCATGCAGACGCTGCGTGATCAGGATGATGCAGCCCTCCACCTTGCTGTTCAGCCGGCTGGAAAGGGTGTGATCGAACCAGTCGTTAGTGGTCCGGCGCTGCACTTCCGAGAGTGCTTCCTCAGGCTTGGTGGGGTCATCGATGATAATGAAATCGCCGCCGCGTCCGGTTAGAACACCACCAACCGAAGTAGCGAGGCGGGTGCCTCTGCACGTGGTCTGGAAGTCATGGATGGCCGGCCGGGAGGAACTGAGGCGAGTGCCCGGAAAGAGCTCGCGGTACCTGGGGCTCATCATCAGCGTGCGGCAATCGAGAGCGAGCTTATCGGCCAGGTCCTGGGCGTAGCTGGCGCAGACGATTTGGGTGGAAGGGTTGTGGCCGAGCAGCCAGGCCGGAAAGCAGATGGTGGCACAGTGCGACTTGAGGTATCGCGGCGGAATGTTGATGATGAGGCGCCTGCAGCGCCCCAGGCGGCAGTCTTCCAATGCCGCCGCGATCACATCGATGTGCCAGTTGGGCAAGTACGCGGTCCCGGGGTTGAGCTCGTAGAAGCTCTGCTGGATGAAAGATGTGAAGTCAGTGGGCAACAGGGCTTTCAGCTCTGTTCGGGGTCAGGATCGGGGTCATGGTCAGTCTCCTTTTTGGCGCCACGCAGGCGGCGCAGTAGGGTTTGAAGCACCCTGTGATCAGCCTCGGCAGGTTCAGAGCCCGGCTGCATCTCGGCCTGCTCTTCGGCGGAGCGTGCCAGTGCGGTGAGCAGTTTCACGGCCGCCAGGTCGCCCGAGGCGGCCTTGTTAACGAGCTGCTTGCAGGCTGCTTCGAGCTTCGTGACCTTGACTCGAGTTCCGTTCTCGTTGATGATCACCTCCTCCTGCAGCGCTCGCTCCAGTGCGGTGGCCAGGTTGGGCTTGCCCTTGGGGCGGCCCTTGGGGTTACCGGACTGGCCCTTATGGAAACGGGTTTCCTTCGGCGGCTTGCCGAAGCCGACTTCGTCGTCGTTATCTGGAGGCATGTTGGCGTTCCTTTCCGATCTCGTCGAAGCTGCGGCCGGTCTTCTGGTGGACGGCAAGCTTGCCGGTGAACTGCTGCCAACGACGGACGATGGTGTCGATGTAAATCGGGTCGAGTTCCATCCCGAAGCAGACCCGTCCGGTGCGCTCGGCCGCGATGATGGTGGTGCCGCTTCCGAGGAAGGGATCGAGCACCAGATCGCCCCGGGCCGAGCAATCAAGGATGGCGTCGGCCACCAGCGCCACCGGCTTCACTGTCGGATGAAGAGCGAGCAGGTTGCCTTCGGAGCCGGAGCGGGCGAAGGAATTCGCTCCCGGGTATGGCCAGACGTTGGATCGAGAGCGACTGAATTGGCCGAGTTGAACGTTATTTCGATGCGGATCCTTGCCGGATTTGAACACGAAGACAAGTTCATGCTCGCTGCGGTACAGCGAGCCCATGCCGGCGGTGTCCTTCGTCCACACGCACACATTCTTGAGTTCGGTATAGGCCTGTTTGCCGGCCTGCAGCAGCTCCCCCATGTGCCTCCAATCCATCATGACGAAGTGCAGCGATCCGCTATGGCTGTAGCGGACCAGAAGGATACAGACCCTGGTCAGAAACAAGGTGAATTCAGCTTCCGACATTTCGCCGGAGGCCATGACGAATTCACGATGCCGGGTCTTGCCCTTGCCCCTGACGTGGCCGTTGATCGGCACATTGTAGGGGGCGTCGGTAAAGACCACCCGGGCGCATTCGTCTCCCAGCACCCGCGAATAGCTGTGCTCGTCGAGAGCGTCTCCGCACAGGACGCGGTGCTTCCCGAGGCGCCACAAGTCGCCCGATCGGCTGACCTGCACGGGCGAGGGCTCGGGTAGCTCGTCCGCGGGATCCTGGTCGCCGTCGCTCGTCGGGGTGAGGTTCTCAATGAGCAGATCGATCTCGGGGACATCGAAACCTGTGACCTCAAGACTGAAATCGAGCTCCGCCTCGGCCAGAATCCTAAATTGCTCGCCGAGCAACCGCTCATCCCACTGGGCGTTCTGGGTCAACCGGTTATCTGCTATCTGAAAGGCGCGTAACTGATCTCGGCTCAAGTGCTCGAGCTGAATCGTTGGCAGTAACTTCAAACCGAGTGTCTGGGCGGCGGCCACACGGCCGTGGCCGGCGATGACGTTGAGTTTGGCGTCGACCAGCGCTGGGACGAGGAATCCGAACACGCTGACGCTGGCCGCGATCTGGGCGATTTGCTTTGACGAGTGGAGTCGGGGATTCTTGGGGTCGAGCCGGAGATCACCGATGGGGCGGTACTGAATCGCGAGCTGACGACGCGACGCCCGCGGAACCTTGAGCGCCGATGAGGCGCGTGACGAATTCAATAAGCGAGTCATGATTACTCCTTTGAAGAATTGAGTGTGGGTTTCAAGACTGAGAGACTTAGCGGAGACGATTAACAGCAGAGAGACGGCGGCGCGAGGCCGCCGGCTGGTCTTCACGGACTCGGCAACCTCGGCTCGAATCGATTTGGAAACTTCTGTTCTAATATCGCCACGGTGGGCGCTGTTCATCACGACGGTGCCCATCGCCTCATATTTTTCAACTTCCAATCGCAACTTATGCAGACCGGGGCCGCCCGTGTCAAAAGCTTTTTTCAAAGACGGGTGGAGAATTTCGGTGATAACGAAAACGCGCAACTGGTCCTGGCTGAGGTGCTTGAGCTGAATCGTTGGCAGCACATCCAGAGGGAAGGTGCCGAGGCGGGCACACGGCCATAGAGATGACGTCGAGCTTGGTGTCGACCACCACGGGTACCTTGAAACCGAATGCACCAATGCTGGCCGCGATCTCCGCGACCTGCTTCGGCGAGTAACCACGGATTTCTTCGGTTTGAGCCTGAGATCAGCGATGGGCCGGGGCGGAATCGCGAGCTGACGATGCGAATCTCGGGCAAGCTTGAGCGCCGATGAGGCGCATGAGACGTGATAAACGAGAACATTGTCCCTCCTTGGGAAGACCGGCTGTGGGTCTCAAGACTGAACCATTGGCGGAGTAGATTGCCGGTAGAAACTGCGGTTGCCCAACTCCATCGGGTGAGCCCTGCGGACTCGTCAGCTGCGGCGCGAACGGTTTTCATGTTGTGGTGATCTTTTCGCAGGGACTCTCTGGGCGGCACCCGCCGCCTCCGACCTTCGCGTCTTCTTATGCAGCCGGAATGCCCCGGGACGATGGGTCCCGTGTCGAATGCTTTCGGAGGGCGGGAACGGAGCTAGTGAGACGCGGTCCGCTACGGTGACACTCAAAGTGCTCGCGCAAACAGTTGATGTGCCTCTTTGGTCGAGACCAGGCCGGTAGCCACCTCTGCGGGGGTTCTGGGAATCTCGTGTAAATTGACTTCAGCCCCGTCCGCTACCCTGGTCACGGCTCGAACGCTGTTCCGTTGAATGCTGGGCTCGGAAGTCGCCGGCGCGAAATGGTTACACGTCGCATCACACGAGAAGGCTTCTACCCCAGTCTTGGGGTGTTGATTTGCTCGTCCGGATTGCGGGTCGCTCTTCGGTCCGCGTCGCGGCATGAGGACAAGGCTTCGAGATGCGTGCCGCATTGTTGCATTAATGAGCCCGAGCGTTTCGGCGACAGAAGCGCCGGGCTGTTCTGAGAACACCGTGGCGATGGTTCGAATCCCACCCTCTCCGCCAGATCGATCTTGCTTGTAATCAGTAGCATAGAATCGAGCATCAAAATATTGTGTTAAGTGTGTGCTTGATTTCCACACCCCTCCTGTGGTAAGCCTCCTAATGCGGGAGGTCCGCCATGCAAGTTCCCATCGTCACGATCTTCGTTCGCCACAGTCCCGACTGCCCCCACCAGGACGAGTTTTACAAGCGCTGCCAGTGCTGGAAACACCTCCGCTGGTCTCACGGCGGAAGGCAGCCAAGACCAAAAGCTGGGCCGGCGCCGAGCGTGCCAAGAAGGAGATCGAGCTCTCCTACGAGAACGCTGCCCTCGGCAGGCCTGCCCAGCAACCCTCACGGGCCTTTGCCGAGTCCAATTCCCCATCCTGTTGTCGTCACTCACCGGTCTTGAGCCGGGACGCTCTTTACCAATTCAATGGTCCCCTTGTTGGTGTCGATCGTACCGGCCATCTTGTCGCCATTCACCGTCACCTCGCACTGATCAAAGGTGACTGTTCGGCCGGGTTGGGGGAAGGTCTTGATCGTGAGTTTGTTTCCCTTGACAACTCCGGTGATGGTAATGGGATCGCCTTCACTCGGTCCCACCCAACCCGTCACCGCGTCGCCGCTCTGCTTGAACAGTGCAACGCCGGTCATCGAGCCGTCGGGCGTGGTGATCGTCACCCGCCAGTGTCCCGTAACATCGGCCGCCCGAGCGGAGCAACCGATAGGGCAAGCAGCATGCCTGCCAAGCCAAGGCGTTTTATCATCGCTTTCCCTCCAGCCGTTAACACGAAAACCGAAGGGAAACGTTAACGAAACCAGTACGAGTTTCAACACCTGGACGGCTGGCTGGCGCAGATCGAAGATCTGCGATTCAGGTTTCTGCTGCACTCGCATGGAGTCGCATAGCTGCGCTATGCGCCAGCCTGCCCAATCTCGGCGGCTGAATCACTTTGACCACCACGGTGAGCAAAACTATACAGACAGTGGAGATAGGGACGGGCAGAATCGTACATGGTGCAAGCCGGACTTGCTTCCCTTCCCGCTTGCGCTGCTTCAAGGCACTGGCCTGCGACCAGTCAAAAAAATGGAAGGAGCCCATGATTATTCGGATTTGGCTGCTGATGGTGCTGACCACGACGCTTGCGCTCGGCCAAATGAAGCCCTCCGATACCGTTCAAAGGTGCCGGAGCATGCTGGACGACGCCGCTCAAGACAAGAATCCGGACGTCCGAAAGAACGCGGCCGAGGCCTTGAGCCTGGTGGGGGTGAAAGACGGCGCTCTTGAGTCTCTTGCCCCAATGCTCGATGACCACGACGTCCAGGTCCGGGTTGCAGTGGTTGTCACGCTGGGTGACTTCAAGGACGCTCGGACCCTCCCTCTTCTAAAGAAGGCCTTGCAGGATCCCATTCCCGAAGTCGATTTCGCCGCAGCCAAGGTGCTATACCAACTCCACGATCCTGATGGTGTGCGATTTCTTCTCGCCGTCGTTGGCAGAGAGTCTAAGGCCTCCTCGAGTTTTCTCAGCAAGCAAAAACAGAGCGCCGTCCGCCTGTTGCACACTCCGACCCAGCTCTTCATTACCATCGCCATCGGGGCGGCAGGTTTCGCTCCCGTGCCGGGTCTGGGGTTCGGATTATCGTCGGCACAAGGCATCCTGTCGGCCCCCGATTCTTCTGTGCGGGCCGCCTCTCTGTTGCTCATCGGGGGCTCGCGGGATCCAACCCTGGCCGATGCGGTGGGATCAGCCTTGTCGGATAAGGAGTGGTCAGTGCGCGCCGCGGCCGTCCAGTTGGTCGCGATGCATCCCTTCCCGCAATTCCGGGAGGATTTGCTCCCATTGCTCGATGACAACAAGGATGCAGTGCGCGTACGAGCCGCCGCGGCGTATATCAGGCTCCAGTACCAAACTAAAGCGCCCGCGAGGCCGGGCGCCACGACTCACTAACCGGCGATGTACGGCCGCCGAGCCTTATGCGAAAGGGTCGCGCTTTGCAACCACGTTCAGCGCGATACGGAATCCGATGAACGTTGCTGCTGTCGGGGAAAAAGGCTCGAAAGCAGGCCTTCTGAGGCCGCAGGCTGTAGCTCTGCCCGCCACGGTGCGGTCCGCGTGGGCCCTGATCAACGGGTTCTTTGAATGGTTCGGTGAACTGGGCTTTTTCTCCTGGCAAGTCCTGCGTGCCGCAGTGACGCCGCCCTTTGAATTTCGCGAGTTGGGCCGCCAACTCGACGAAATCGGATCGAAATCGCTCCCCTTGGTCGCTCTGGCCGGCGCCGCCATCGGCGCTGTTCTCTCCCTTGAGACCCGCGACAGCCTGGTTCGATTCGGGGCCAAGTCGTTGCTTCCGGCCGCGGTCGTGTTCTCGATTATCCACGAGACCGGTCCCATCATCACCGGCCTGGTCGTCTGCGGCCGTGCCGGGGCCGGCATCGGCGCTGAGTTGGGATCGATGAAGGTGACGGAGCAGATCGACGCCATGGAGGCGTCCGCCGTAAATCCTTACAGGCTGCTGGCCGCGACACGCATTCTGGCCTGCATCCTGGTGCTGCCGCTCCTGACCCTCGTTGCCGATTTCTGCGGCGTGATCATGGGTTGGGTCGCCGACACCCTGGCGGCGCCGATCAGCTTTCAGCAATTCATCCATAGCGGCTTCAGCAATTTTGGCTTCAACGATCTTCTGCCGCCAACGTTCAAGACCGTGGCGTTTGGTTTGATCATCGGGATGGTGGCGTGCTTCCAGGGCATGCGCACTCAGGGCGGCACCGAGGGCGTCGGGCGCTCTGCGACAAGCTCGGTGGTCTTGTCATCACTGTTTGTGATTCTGGCCGACGTGATCCTGGTGAAGCTGATCGTGGTGTTCTTTCCGTGAAGATTCCTGCTCAAGCGAGCGCATAAGGGTACCGCACTGTGATCGAAAACGCCGAGGCAAGGAATGGCGAAGCGCCCGTGGTCCTGCGAGGTCTGCGCAAGGCCTTCGGCGCCCACACGGTATTAAACGGGATTGACCTAACGGTCGCTCGCGGCGAAACTCTCGCGGTCCTCGGCCGCAGCGGTACCGGCAAGAGCGTTCTGCTGAAGATCATCATCGGGTTGCAGAAGGCGGACTCGGGATCGGCGACCATTCACGGGCAGGAGATTACCGGCCTCAATCCCGACAAGCTCAATGCGATCAGGAAAAAGATGGGGTTCCTCTTCCAACAGGCGGCGCTCTACGACTCGTTGACCGTGGAGCAGAACGTGGACTTTCCCCTGAAACACAATACCGGGATGCCGGAGTCCGCGAGGCGGGATCGAGTGCGGGAATTGCTGGCGGCTGTGGGCATGGAAGGCGATCTCAAGAAGATGCCTTCCGATATTTCAGGCGGCATGCGGAAGCGAGTGGGGCTGGCGCGCGCTTTAGCTCTCGACCCCGACATTCTGCTTCTCGATGAACCGACCGCGGGCCTCGATCCCATAACCTCGGGCGAGATCGATGAGTTGGTTCTCAAGTTGCAAAAGGAACACCACATGGCATCCATTGTGGTCACGCACGACTTACAAAGCGCGAAGACGATCGCCGGCCGCCTGGCCCTGCTGCACGAGGGCGACGTGGTGATCGAAGGCAGTTTCGAAGACCTTGAAAAGAGCCACCTCGAGTTTGTGGAAGAATTTATGAGGCGGGACTCGTAGGAGGACCTATGTCAAGAGCGGCGCGGGTGGGAGCCTTCATCGTTGCCACCCTGGCAATTCTGACCGTCGGAATCTTCATCGTCGGGAGCAAGCAATACCTGTTCACGTCCACGTATCGGCTCAAGGCGCAGTTCGCTGACGTGGTGGGCCTGGATGTGGGTGGCGAGGTGCGCGTGGCCGGCGTCCAGCGCGGAACCGTGCTGAGAATCGACTTGCCGCGCCGTCCGGGCGATAAAGTCACGGTGGTGATGGATCTGGATAGCTCGACCCACGACATCGTCAAGCAGGACTCCGTGGCCACCATCGAAACCGAGGGCCTGCTCGGCAACGAATATATGGCGGTCTCGTTTGGATCGGCCGGGGCCGCCAATGTGCGGGACGGCGATACCATCGCGAGCCAGCCCCCACTCGCAATGTCAGACCTGATCAAGAAAACCGACGGCATGCTGCATAGCAGCCAGGAAGCCCTCAAGAACGTCACCGAGGCCACGGCGAGCTTAAGCTCGATTACCGCCAAGATCGACAACGGTCAAGGCACGATCGGAGCCCTGATCAATGACAAGAAGATCTATGTCGGCCTTGACCAGACGATGAGCGGCATGCGTGACACGGTGGCCGAGGCCCAAGCCGGAGTCACCGATTTTCAGGAGAACATGGAAGCGATGAAGCACAGCT
>Ga0210398_10001131_pt1 | contig 28586 bp, 27 predicted proteins | sample IncBWC4OmetaG_FD_161047 | JGI IMG/M metagenome (GOLD analysis project Ga0210398, IMG submission 161047) | Forest soil microbial communities from Barre Woods Harvard Forest LTER site, Petersham, Massachusetts, United States - Inc-BW-C-4-O | ecosystem: Environmental > Terrestrial > Soil >... | reverse complement strand
GAGAAACCGAACTCCACGCTCTTACCGGGCCGGAGGCCCGGAACACTCTTTCGCAGGACGGAATCGACCTGATTTCCTATCGCGACCTGTGATCCCCGCCTCGATAGACCGGTTTTTCGCATGGATTCATGGGGTCCAAAAGGTACTCTGGTAACCTTCCGCAAATAACTGAAGCGCGTATGATCAAGCTTGAAGCATTAAGAGATTGTTAAGGCGGGAGGTTCCGCAGATGTCGGCCGGGTCAGCCATAGCTCCGCGTGCCACTCTGGACCTGAAGGTCCGGGTATGGGGCATGGGCTCCAACGATCGACCGTTTTTCCAGAACGCAATGGCGCAGAACATCAGCGCGACCGGAGCCTGCATTTACGGAATCGAACAACAGCTGAAAGTCGGCGACGTGATCGGCGTGCAGTATGAAGCCAAGAAGGCGCGCTGCAAAGTGATTTGGGTAGTCGACGCCGGGGGCGTAAAGAAGACCCAGGTCGGCGTGCAACTGGTGGCTGATCAGGAATGTCCCTGGCTGGCGGTCCTTCCGAAAGAGGTTGTCGATCATGCTCCCCCGCCCCGCGCGCCCGACAACCGCAGGAAGTTTCTGCGACACAAGATTTCTTTTCCATTGCAGTTGCGCGACGAGCGGGTAAACACTCCCATGCGGGCGAACGCCACCGACATCAGCGGTAATGGTTGTTATGTTGAGAGCGCGATGCCCGTGGCTGTGGGCACGTCGCTTCGAATCGAGTTCTGGATCGACCAGGAGTCAGTAACCGCCTCCGCTACGGTCCGTACCCGCGATCCGGGTGTGGGCATGGGAATTGAATTCACCGGCTTGACGGAGGATACTAAGAGTCGGCTGCAGGCCCATCTGGATAAGCTGGATCCCGGCATCACCAACCTTGGCCGAAAGAGCGACAGCTCAGGCAATCAGTAAACTCCCCTAAAACACCCGTAGTCTGCTTTTCTTCGTGTCCGTAGCGGCCATTCTTTGCGACCTTCGCGGTCAAACGCTTCTGAGACCAGGTCCTTCCCTCGTCCTGTTTTTCCCTGTTTCATTCGCTCCAGAGTTCAATTTCGTACAAAATCTGCATCCACAGTTTATCCTTGCCATCGAATGACAGACTCTTGGGAACAGACTCCAGGAAAGGGCGTCCCTTCTCCGAATGAAGATTGGAATCACATGCTATCCCACCTACGGTGGTAGCGGCGTTGTCGCCACGGAGTTGGGCCTCGAGCTGGCCCAGCGTGGGCATGACATTCATTTCATTTCCTACGCCCAGCCCATCCGGCTCAGTGGATCGGAACCAAATATCCACTACCACGAAGTCGAGGTCTCGCGTTATCCGCTTTTCGATTACCCGCCTTACGACCTGGCGTTGGCCACGCGCATGGCGGAGGTTGCGCAGCTGTATGACCTCGACCTGCTGCACGTCCACTATGCGATCCCGCATTCGGTGAGCGCGCTGCTAGCGCGCCAGATGCTGGCGGAAGGACCTCGCGGACGCCGCTTGCCCTTCGTCACCACGCTTCACGGCACCGACATCACTCTGGTCGGACTTGACCGGTCCTACTTGCCGATCACGCGCTACTCCATTGAACAGAGTGACGGAGTGACCGCGATCTCCAACTACCTTCGCGATCGCACGCTGCGCGTGTTCGACGTCAAGAATCACATTGAAGTCATCTACAACTCGGTGAACTGTGACGTCTACAAACGCAACCCCCAGATGGCCGCCGAAATGCGCAAGGAATATGCGCTGGGCGATGAGTGCGTTCTGGTGCATCTTTCGAATTTTCGTCCGGTGAAACGGCTGACGGATGTGATCGAGATTTTCGACCGAGTCCACAAACAGGTTCCCTCAAAACTGCTTCTGATTGGCGACGGCCCCGACCGCTCGGTCGCCGAATGGCTGGCCGTGCAGAAAGGGATTCACGCGGACGTGCTATTCCTGGGCAAGCAGGATCGCGTGCAAGACAAACTTGCCATCGCCGACATTATGTTGATGCCGAGCGAACTGGAATCCTTTGGTCTGGCCGCGCTCGAAGCGATGGCCTGTGAGGTGGTTCCGATCGCCACGCGCGCGGGCGGCGTTCCCGAAGTGATCGAGCATGGCAAGAGCGGCTACCTTGCCGACGTCGGGGACGTGGAAACCATGGCGCGTTACGCCCTCGAACTGCTCACCAACGAACAGCGTTTGCGGGAGATGGCCAAGCAGGCCCGCGCCGTCGCGCTGGATCGCTTCTGTGCCACGAAGATCGTCGCACAATACGAAGATTTCTACCGGCGCGTGCTGGATCGCGCTTCGTAAAAACCTTCCGGAACCGCACTTCCGGCTTGCAGGAGCGGCAGGCGAATCCGTACCAGAGTTCCCTTCCCCGGGTGGCTGTCGACGGTCATGCGCGCGGTATCGCCATAGAGCACGTGCAGCCGCTCGGAAATATTGGCCATGCCGATTCCGGAGCCGTGCCAGTCGGTGTCCTCGACCGAGCGCGGTGCTTGCATCCCGGCCCCGTCGTCTTCCACTTCAATCACTACCTGGGAATCGGTAATGCGGCTGCGCAGAAAAACACTGCCCCCTTCCACCTTCGCTGCGAGGCCGTGTTTGATGGAATTTTCCACCAGCGGCTGCAGCAGCATGCTGGGTACCATCACATCGAGCGAGGCGGGATCGAACTCCTTGACCACATTCAACTTGTCCCGCCCGAAGCGCAGCACTTCAATGTCGAGATAGTTATCGATGAACTCAAACTCTTCCCGCAGCGTGGCGAATGCTTCCCCCGTGTTGAGCAGGCGGCGAAGGATGGTTGCCAACTTGAAAATCACGTCCCGCGCGGTTTCCGGATCAACCCGGACCAGCGACGAAATCGAATTCAGCGTGTTAAACAAAAAGTGGGGATTGATCTGATTCTGCAGCGCCTCCATGCGCGCATGCAGCAGCAACCGTTCCTGCTCCTCGAGCTTGATTTGAATCCGAACGCTATTGAAGATTTTCAGTTCGATGCCCACCGCAATGACGGAAGTGGCGTAAATAGCGGCTTCCACCCACAGGTTGGCGCTCTCCAGACTGAAAATCGAATGCGGGAAATAGCGCGACCATTCCATCTGCACGAAACGAAGCCCCACGATGGTGGTGAAAAACATGATCTGCCAGTCGAACAGCCGCGGAGTAGGAAGGTTGCGGCGAATCAGTCGATAAATACTCAGATCGATAAACGGAGAGAATGACCAGATGTCGTCCTTATCGCGCGCCATGGTGCGCAGTTGCCCGGCAAGAAATCCGCAGAGCACGCCGAACGGCAGCGCGGCCCATTCTCCGTGTAGCACAGCCGGAACGGCCATTAGCAGGCCGCCCAGCGAGCCCGCCCAGCGACCGCCAATCGCCCCCAGCAGAAGTGCCGTCTCAAAGCTCAGATCACCGGCCAAAAAGCTGGGAACGGAAAAGCGGATCCAAACACCGATCGAGATGGGCAGGCCAAACCAGAAAACGAGGTAGAGTTTTTGCCGGAAAGTTCGCTCTTCGCGAAACAACAGAGACTTGAACTCAACCGAGCGGACCAAAGTGCTGGAAACGACCGCGGCCACGCCCAGCTTGAGCACCAGATGGATAAGTATGAGTCGCGGTTCCATGAGATTCAGGTTCGAACGACTTAAGCGCCGAAGATTCGCCGTTGAGAAAACTGTAGCACGAAGCGTCGGATCGCTCGCCGGCTTGCCAGGCTGCTTGAATAAGCCGCGTTTTAGCGAGTCTTGCTCAATAGCCTTTTCGTTTATCGACCACGAATAACAATGGCTGCTTCGCCAGGTAGCGGCGAAGGTTTTCCGAGAAAACCTCGTAGTGGCGTGGCCAAAGATGTTCCGTCTGGCTGCCCGTGTGAGGAGTGATAAAAAGCTGCTCCACATCCCAGAGAGGCGAATCCGCAGGCAAAGGCTCGTGCTTAAACACATCGAGCGCAGCGCCCGCGATGTGGCGGGAGCTAAGCGCCTTGATGAGAGCGGCTTCCTCCACTTGCTCTCCGCGGCCGACGTTGATGAAATACGCGCCAGGCTTCATCGCGGCAAAGCGTGCCGCGCTGAACAGACCGTTGGTCGTGCCGGTAACGGGTGCAGCCACCACCACAAAATCCGACTGCGCGAGCAACTGATCGATCGCCTCGGGCGCAAACACGGCGGTTACACCTTCGGAACTTCCCTTCTCAACGTGCTCGCGTACCGCAATCACGCGCATCCCCAGCGCCGCCGCCATTTTCGCCACGCGACGGCCAATACTGCCCAACCCAATCAGACCCAGCGTGGCTCCGGCGAGTTCTCGCGGATGAGGTCCCTCGCTCCAGAGGGTTTCCGATCCCCAGAAATGTTTTTGCTGCAACACGGCTGCTTGCGGAATCTTTCTTGCCAGCGCGAAAGCCAGCGCCATCACATGCTCGGCGACCACTGGACCGTGCAGCTCACTGGAGTTGGTGAGCACCACGTCGCTCGCCACGAATTCCGGAAAAAGCAACTGATGCACAGCAGCCATGGGCGTATGCAACCAGCGCAGCGAGCGAGCCGCGGCAAGTTGCTCGAGCCGCAGCGAGAACGCAAACATAATTTCCGCGTCCCGAAGTTCCTGCTCGATGCCGTCGTAATTGTTGCAGTTCGTGATTTCGACCTGGGGAAAGTTCTGCCGCAATTTTTCCGGGAACCAGGCAGGCACGTTCCACAACTCCAGGGGATGCTGGATCGCGATGAGGAGCTTGATTGGAGGATTCCTCAACCGGTTGCCCTCAGCCGATTCCCTTTACGCGCAGGTCGGTTCCGGTCATCTCTTTGGGCTCGTCCACACCCATCATGCCCAGCAAGGTCGGCGAGATGTCGCGCAGCGATCCGTTGGCCTTCAGCGTGAACTGCTTGGCGTTGTCCGCGACCACGATGAAGGGCACAGGATTAGTGGTGTGTGCGGTATGTGGACCGCCGGTTGCAGGGTCGATCATCATTTCCGCGTTGCCGTGATCGGCGGTGATGAGGATGGCGCCGCCTTTGGCGCGCACCGCGGTCTCGATGCGGGCAAGGCACGCGTCGACGGTTTCAACCGCTTTGATCGTGGGCTCGATCTTGCCCGAATGCCCGACCATGTCAGCATTGGCAAAGTTCACGATGACCACATCGAATGTACCCTCTTCGGTAGCCTTTACAACTGCATCGGCAATCCCCGCCGCGCTCATCTCCGGCTTCAGATCGTAAGTCGCAACTCTCGGGGACTGCACCATCACGCGCTCTTCGCCGGGGAACGGCTGCTCGACGCCTCCGTTGAAAAAATACGTAACGTGAGCATATTTCTCAGTCTCGGCCACACGCAGGTTGCGCATGTTCAGGCCGCCCATCACGTTAGCCAGAATGTTGGCCATCGACTCCGCAGGAATCACGACCGGGAGGCTGAAGTTTTTGTCGTACCGGGTCATGCAAACGTAGTGCAGATTCTTCGGCACGCGGTCGCGAGGAATGGTTGCGTCAAGATCAGCTGCGCCAGGAAGATCACTGCCGCCTTTTTCGTTCAACCCGCTGTTGCGGGCGAGTGCGCGCGTAATCTGGCGGACGCGGTCGGCGCGAAAATTGAAGCAGATGCAAGCATCGTCATCACGAATGGTGGCCAGCGGCTGACCATTCTTGTCGGTACAGACGAACGGCACAACAAACTCGTCGGTCACGCCGTTGTTGTAAGAATCTTTCATGCCCTGCACGGGATCGGAGCGCTTGCCGCCTTCCGCGTCCGCGAAGACCATGGCGTTGTAGGCCTTCGAAATGCGTTCCCAGCGCCGGTCGCGATCCATGGCGTAGTAACGGCCGTTGACGGTTGCAATCTGGCCGGAATTGTATTCGCGCATCTTCTGCTGCAGCTGTTCAAGATAGCCGGCGCCGTTGGTGGGCAAAGTATCGCGGCCGTCCATAAAGGCGTGAACAAAGACGCGGTCCACGCCGTTTTGCTTCGCCATTTTCAACAGCGCATAAAGATGTGCTTGCTGCGAATGCACGCCGCCGTCAGAAACCAAGCCGAATACATGCAGCCGGCGCTCGCCGACGCGGGCATGCTTCATGGCCGCAAGCAGCACGGGATGCGAGAAGAATTCGCCATTCTGGATCATCAGGTCGATACGAGTGATGTCCATGTGCACGATACGCCCGGCGCCGATATTGAGATGGCCGACTTCGCTATTGCCCATCTGCCCCTTGGGCAGGCCGACGAACGGCCCACTGGTGTGGATGAGCGTGTTGGGATACTCGCGAAGCAGGCGATCATAAGTGGGCGTGCAGGCGAGGGCGATGGCATTGGCTTTGGTCTCTGCGCGGTATCCCCAGCCATCTAGGATGATGAGGACGAGTGGTTTAGGACGAGGCATAAGGGCGGCTTCTAGCTCCTGGCTCTTCGCGTAAGTTATGTGGTTACCAGATCACATCGATAGGATAACGCTCAAATATAGGATCGGCAGTGATCAGCGGAAGTTTTTCCTCGATGCTTTGCGCAATCAAGATGCGATCGAAGGGATCGCGATGATGCACCGCCAAAGTTGCCCGCTGCACGACATGCCTAGCGTTGCGCTTGCGCGTGCGCTGGAAGCGGGAAGGGCCATCAGGACGGCGCGGTTTTGAGCGAGCTACAAGAGTCGGCTAAAGCGGTTTAAATAACGTACGTACACTATTGATTCTATTGCCGTTACTTTGGAACGTTCTACGCGTGACCTGAACCCCGCGAGCTCGCCCCTGACAGCCCATTCGAAGCGCTTGCACCATTACCGGTGCAATGCCCGAAAACGTTGCCTGCAACGAAAGGCTCTCTCATTAACCCTCGGCGGGCGGGAGATGAGCGAAACCTGAACGGCCCTCCTTCGACGCGTTCGGGTGTGTTCACCGAGGTAACCTTGCCGCCTCCCTGGGCTGGCAATAACGTACTGAATGAGGACGCATCTTCCACCTGGGGGGCAATTGGCGTGAACAACGAAATGTCCAGCAAAACGATCGCGAGGGGGTTTTCTCGCTATTTCAATTCATCTCGGGCTTTCCTGAAGTGCGGCGCCGTGGCGCTCGTGCTGGTTACAGCCAGCGGGTTTGCCCTCGCGACCGAGCCAACATCGGGCCCGTCGAGCCCCAACCCTTGCAGCATCAGTGAAGAGGATGCGGCTGGTCTGAACGTCGACTTCACGGCGGACGTCAAAGCAAGTCGCGAGTACGCGGGCACGATCGCGCAAATGCTCAAGGACGGAAAGTTCGCAGAACTCGATTGCGTTGCCGACCGTGCGCGATCGAATAAAGAAAGATTTCCCGGCGGAGCATGGAAGATCCACGAATTGTACGGGGGCCTCTATGAGCCGGTTCAGTATCCCGTCAAACATGCCACGCAGGACGATTGGAACAGTCTTCTGCAGAGGCTCCAAGCGTGGGTAACCGCGCGTCCGAAATCCATTACCGCGCGTGTGGCGCTGGCTCGGGCTTATCTCATGTACGCCTACGATGCGCGAGGTAACGGTTTCGCGAACACGGTTAGTGATAGCGGATGGAAGTTATTTGAAAACCGCACCACCCAGGCCAAGCAGATTCTCGACGAAGCTTCAACCCTTCCCGCCAAATGTCCGGAGTGGTACGTCGACATGCTGCTGGTAGCCCAGAACCAGGGATGGGACGCGGATCGCGCCCGCACTCTGTTCGATGAGGCATTCAAGTTTGAGCCGGGTTATTACTACGATGCTCGCGTGCTGGCCTCCTATTTGCTGCCTAAATGGAGCGGGGAGGAAGGAGCTACCGAAAAGTTCACCCAGGAAGTAGCCGACCGCGTCGGCGGGGACCAGGGCGATGCCCTCTATTTTGAGGTCGCGAGCGCGGACTACGTGATTTGCGGCTGCGGGGACAACCCGAAGATGTCCTGGGAAAGAATCGAGAAAGGCTTTGAGTCGTCCGAGAAGCTATACGGCGTGTCCATGCTGAATTTGAACCGAATTGCTTATCTGTCCACCCATTTCGGAAGGACCGATCCAATCGTTGCGGACAGGGTTCTGACCCGCATTGGGGAGCAATGGGATGAAGAGACGTGGGACACGCAGGAAAACTTCGAAAATGTGAAGCAGTGGGCGGCGTATACCAAGCCCCTCGCGGAAAAGCTCTATGCCATGGAATCGGCTGCGGACGCCAACATGAAGACTCCCGCAGGTCCCCGCTACCAGGCGTCTTTCGAGAAAGCGTATCGCGGGTTGCTGCAGGAGTGCGTGCGCACCGACGGCAGCAGCATAGACAGGTGGGAGGGCAAATTCAAGGTGCTGATCAGCGTTGGAGCAAAAGGCACGGTTGAGGATAACAACATCTACTCGATGGGCCCGGTCGTCACCTGCCTGGACAATAAAATGCGCGCCCTCCAGCTGACCAAGAAGAAGATATTTCCGCCACCTCCCCAAGCTCCGTATTGGGTGAGGCTCGATCTGGACTGGGCAGATTTTGCGCCGGTCGCCGCCAAGTGAGGGCTCTGGGATTCGGGCGCGCATCTGCGATCTAGTCGCGCGTGAACTTCTCGATCAACTCGCGGTGCTGCGGATAATGGCGGGTTAGCTCGTCGCGCTTTGCCAGTTCGAAATCTTCGAAGGCGAAGCCGGGAGCTACGGTGCATCCCACGAGAGCAAATGATTTGCCGTCCTTCACGTGGGAGGCAAACCATGATTCGGCTTTCACCACCGCCTGCAGCGATTCGCCGGCCTCGGGGTCGTTTCCCAGCAGAATTTTCGAATACTCCCCGGACTCGCCGATCACATGCACGCGCAGCGGGGCTCCTGCGTAGACGTGCCACAGTTCATCGGAACGCAGGCGGTGGAAGGCGGAGAAAGATTTTCCCTCCAGCAGGAAATAGATGGCGGTGGAGGCTGGGCGCGGGCCAGTGAACTGCGGCGGCAGGGCTTCGCGAGGCAGGACTAGATCGGCTTTGTAGGTCTGGCGGTAGAATCCACCTTCGGGATGAGCTTCCAGGGCTAGCTTTTCGATCCAGTATTTGGCGTCTTTTGTCATGAGTGGATCGAACCCGTAACATTCTGGTTCTGTCAGCGAAACCGGCGGGCAAGAGTGCCCGCTCCACACAAGCCGAACCACACAAACCCAGCCGAAACGTTTTCTACCCTGCTTGCACTATTCCGGTGAGAAGAGACTCTATGCCTTCTCCGCCCATCACCCATTACCGCCGAATCGCAGCCTGAAAAGCGCGGTGACTCCTATCTCTCAGGTATACCAGCCTTTTGCGGGAAGCCCCACCCTTGCATCCTCTGCAAGGGTGGGGGAATTTTTTGGCGTCAACCTATAACCGAAACGATCCCGTTGCCTGCCGCACCATCCATGCAGAGGAATCGTATGCCCACCCGCGACACCCGGCTCGTTCACGGACTCGATATCGCCTGGATCATCACGTTGTGGAAAGCGCTCCACGGCGGTGACCCCAGCCCGGAAACGGTCGCCGCCGAAGTGATTGCCGCTTTGTCGGAATATCTTGAATACTCATCAGAGGCGTGCGACGTGAAGGTATTCGAGCGCCACGTGTGCTAGCCGCGAAAGCCCCCGCCCGCGATCTCCGCATATTTTCTTTTGCTTTTGGCTGGCCAGACCCGCACTCAAAGGCGAGTTGCGGCGTCGGCGAGCGCGTTTTCCAGGCCATCGGCGCTGGGAACGCCGCCCTGGGCCATATCTTTGCTGCCGCCGCCCCGGCCGCCGAGTTTCGCCAAGGCTTCCTTCAGCAGCGCACCCATGTCATGAGACTGGCCCGCGGATTGAGCGAAGATGAGCGAGGGCTGCGGGGACGTCGTTGCTAGCAGGGCGATCGCGTTCGGCGCTTGGCGTGTCAGCTTCTGCGCCAGCAGCTTCAGGAAATTGAGCTCGCGGTCGGCGAAGCTGCGGACGATCAGCCTGCGTCCGCCTTGTTCGGGAGTTTCGGCAAGCAGTGCTGCTGCTTGCGCCGCGGCGAGTTCTTCAAGCGATTGTTCACGCTGCTTGCGCAGGGATTTGATCTCATCGAGGGCTTTGCGGGCTTGCGTGGGAACGTCGTAAATGTTCGCGGAAAAAAGCGCGGCGGTTTCGGTGAGCGTGGTGAAATCGCGGCGGGCGGTGGCGACGGCGCGCTGGCCGGCGACGAATTCCACGCGCCATCCCTGGCGAACTTTTTCGGTTTTGCGCAGCACGACGCTGGCGATCTGCCCGGTTTGGCTGACGTGCGTGCCGCCGCAGGCAGTGAGATCGAAATCTTGGATGTCGACGAGGCGAAGTTCGTCGCGCTCCGTGGGCGGCAGTTTGCGCAGGCCGAGCTTCCCTGCTTCCTCGCGGGTGACGTAGCTGACGTTGACGGGACGATTCTCGAGGACGATTTCGTTGGCCAGGCGCTCGGCGGATTCGACTTGCTCTTTGGTCAGCGTAGGCGTGTCCAGATCAATGGAGCAGTAGTCCTCGGCCATGTGGAACGAGACGGTTGGAATGTTAAACAAACGGATAAAGGCGGCCGAGAGCACGTGCTGGCCGGAGTGCTGCTGCATGTGATCGCGGCGGCGCGGCGCGTCAATCTGGCCACGGACGAGCGTTCCAGGCTTCAGGGATCCCTTGTCGAAATCGCGCTCTGCTTCGATATAGTGGACCACTTTGCCGTCTTCTGTGTCAGCGACTTCGGTGACGCGGAGCTGGGCGGAGCCCGACGTGAGCCATCCCGTATCGTGGATCTGGCCTCCGCTGGTGGGATAGAAGGCGGAGCGATCGAGAATGAGCGCCGGGCGGGGAGAGTTAACGACCTCGCGCACTTCGGCCTCGAAGTCGTAGGCGAAGGAATCGTGATAGTAGAGGCGATCGGTCATAGCGAGCGTCCATTTTAGCGGTGGGCGCCTAGGATTGGAATCGGGGGGGTCTGAGTGTAAAGGGTGGTTACCTCAGCTGGTGATTTACCCCGACAACAATCGCATAGGTCAGCGTTAAAGGAAATTTCGTACGCGGTACTTGAGGATTGGGGCGCCCAGTCGCGCGAGAAGTGATCTTCGGGGGAGGACACGGTTGACTTCCGCTTTGCCCGTTATCCCTTCACTAGCTGCCCGCTAGTGGACGGTGTTAATCGAAAATGGACAGTGCTGCAGAGAGTCCAGAACCCTCGCCATCTTGTTATCTGCTGACTACAAAGAGGTAGCGCTCAGCGCGCCAACTGGAACCTCGCGTGCAAACTTCGCTAGGCAGGAGGAGTCCAATGCAAAACGTCCTGGAAAATCTGTTCTGCGTGTTATGTGTTTCCGTCTTGGCGTCGGTGGCCAACGCCCAGATCTCGCCGAACCTGCCCAATCCGACCGGGGCGCCGAATCCGCTGACGACCACGCTATCTATTTTTCGCAGCAATATGCAAGACAAGATCATGAAGGCGGCGGACACGATGCCAGAGTCCAAGTACAACTACCGGCCGACGAAGGACGTTCGCTCGTTTGGCGAGATCGTGACTCATATCGCGGATATATCCTATTTTTTGTGTTCAAACGCCAAGGGTGAAGCGAACCCCGCCACGCCTACCGCGAAGAGTTCGAAGACCGAGATCATTGCCTACCTCAAAGGCTCGTTCGACTACTGCGATGGCGTCTACCCCAAGTTCACGGATGCGCACCTCAATGACCCGGCGGACTTCTTTGGGTTCAAGACGAACAAGATGTTCATCTTGACGCAAGCCGGAAATCACGACGCCTTGCATTATGGCAATCTCGTCACGTATCTGCGCCTCAATGGCCTTGAGCCCTCCGGAGGCTGGTTTTGATGGCGCAGCGGCGAGTCCTCTTTCAAGATCGGGAAGGCATCCAGGCCATAGTGGTAGACCGCCCCGGTCGGGAAACCGGAAGTACTCCCGAGCTGACAAACGGGGTAGACACTTCGTCTCAACTATTGATAAATCCATGACACTCAAATCGTTCAGGAACGACGGGAGTAGTGAGCCGATTATTGAGGAGTTCAACTGCCGCGTTGTCTTCGCCGGGATAGGCGCTGACGATATGCTCGCTTCGCTCGCAGGGCCGACGAATGCATTCGCCCCTACATAATCAGTATGGGCCGAATCAATATGGGCCGATGATGCCGCCGATGGGGCGGGTGGTCGGCGTTTTGGATGAAGAGCTCGCGGGCGAGGCGCCCGCGGCTCCATGGGCTGTGCTGGCTTCCAAAACATCCATATATTTCAGGCCGCTGCCGGTGTTGAAGAGGACGACTGTGTCATTGGGTTTGAAGAATCCGGTGGCGCGGAGTTTGCGGTAGGCCACCAGCGACGCGGCGCCTTCGGGGGCGGCGAAGATGCCTTCGACTTTCGACCAGTGGCGAGTGGCGTCGAGGATCTCCGGGTCGGTGGCGGTGACGGCGGTGCCTCCGCTCTTCTTTAGAATGTCGAGAATAAGGTAGTCAGCGTAGGGCTTGGGGACGCGGAGACCAGCGGCTATCGTGAAAGCGTTGGGCCACATTTCGGATACAATCTTGCCTTCATCCCATGCTTTAACTATAGGGGAGCAACCGGATGATTGCACGACGATCATTTTGGGTCGCTCCGGGCCGATCCAGCCTAACTTTTCCATTTCATCGAACGCCTTCCACATGCCGAGCAAGCCGACGCCTCCGCCAGTGGGATAGATGATGCCCTCGGGAATTTTCCAGCCCAGTTGTTCGGCGACTTCGTAGCCCATGGTTTTCTTGCCTTCGACGCGGTAGGGCTCTTTGGTGGTGCTGACGTCGAACCAGTGTTCCTCTTCCCACTTTCTCGCGTCTTTTTTCAGGTCGGCGACTTTGGCGGCGCAATCGCTGATAAGGCCGTCGACCAGCGTGACCTGCGCGCCGTAATAGTCGCACTCGATGCGGTTGGCCATGGGAACGTCTTTGGGCATGAAGATGTGGGCTTCGAGGCCGGCGGCGGCGGCGTAGGCGGCGAGGGCTCCGGCGGCATTTCCGGCGGAGGGGATGGCTAGCTTTTTCAGGCCGAAGTGGCGAGCCATGGTGACGCAGGCGCTGAGTCCGCGCGCTTTGAAGGAGCCGGTGGGGTTGAGGCCTTCGTCTTTGATGAAGACGTTGGGATACTCGCGGCTGGCGAGCATGGGAGTGAAACCTTCGCCGAGCGTAACGGGGTCGGCCTCGGGAAGGATTGCGTCATAGCGCCACATGGTGGGGGCGCGTCCCGCGAGGTTCGCGGCGGAAAAATTGCGTTTGATAGTGCCGAGATCGTAGCGAGCGTAGAGGATGCCGCCATCGTTGGGGCAGACGGTTTGCGGGCGGGTGGCGGGGAAATGGTGGCCGCAGCGGGTGCACTCGAGGTGGGTAAGGCGGGACATGGATGCTGACAGAGTAACATTTTCAGGCTTCGGCTTTCGGGCTGCGGGCGTCGGCGAAACATTTGTCAGCACTTAGCTTTGGGTTGTGATGTCGGTGGAAACCGCGGGCTTCGGCACGTCCTTGGCTTCGGGTTTGATTTCGCCTTTTGCGGACATTGCGGACTTGAAGCCGCGGATGCTTTCTCCCAGGCCCTTGCCGAGTTCGGGAAGTTTCTTGGGGCCGAAGACGAGCAATGCGATTCCGAATACCACGAGCATATGCATGGGCTGAAACAGTCCTTCAAACATTGGATCCTCCTGTGTCGACTATCGAGTAAAAGAACGTTGAGTCATGCTGTTCAAGATAAAAACGGCGAACTACTTACACTCACAGAGCGCGGGCGCTGTGACCGCTGGTTGGCGGCACAGCACCCGTCCTGGCGCGCCGCGCAAGAATGTCCTCCCCCAAGATCAGTTCTCGCGCGACTGGGCGCCCCGTCTAGAACGCGCGCTTTGCTGCGTCCGCTTGTTTTGCGATCAGGGTGAAGGCTTTCAGGAATGCCGGCGACTGGCCGATAAAATGTCCCGAATTTGTCAGGGCATTCACCACACCGATGGCAAATCCTTTGGGATTGGTGGGCCGAATGATGGAGCAGAGAGGCAGTTTCGGGCTGATGAATTCGGTGGGAACACCGAAGATCAGGTTGGTTTGCAGGGCTGGGTTCACCGTAACATCAAAGTTCGGGAAAGTAAGGCCGTTGGTGGGATCGGTGAGCGGGGCGAGAGGCGGTTGCACGCCATTGCCCGAGAAGTCTACCCACTCCAGGAAGTGCATGATCTCGTCTCCGCCAATGCTGAGCAGAATCTTCAGGACTTCGGCATTGGTGGCCTTCTGGGCCAGGACTGCGTAGAGGCTGGTTCCGGTTTGCTCAATCATTCCGAAGTGAAAAGCCGCTGTGTTGGCAATTGCCTGGACGTGGTCTTTGGGGGCGAAATCATCGTTGTTTCGTGGAATGGCTGGCACGTTCACCAGGTCGATGGCTTGCGGGAAAGTGGCGCCAAGGTCGGGATTCTGGGCGCTGCGATAACGAGTAAACCAGCTGGTATCCACGGTGAGGTTCATGATGTTGGTGAGCCGCCCGATTTGCTGCGCGCCTTTTGCCTGACTGCTGGGCAGAGTTCGGAAGGCATCGAAATCCACCGGCTCGGCGCCAACCGAAAGCAGAAAAGCATTCAGAAATTCCGCATGGCTGGTTTCGTCGATCGAGTTGCTGGTGATGTATTGCGGGCCATCGGAATCGAGGTTCATGAAGGCCGCCTGATAAGTGTTCATGGGTTTGAACGGGGCAGTCTCCACGGGAAGTTGGCCTGGGGTAAGACCACCCAGTTCCGAGTATTGCTGCCACAGGTCAGCTTCAATGAGCTCGGCCGCAGCGGCGAAACGGAGGAGGGCGATGTCTCCCGACGTGATGGAGGAAGTCTCGGCCGTCTGCGCCAAGGCGGGAACGCCGCGCGCCAGGATGCCGGCTCCGGCGGTAGCTGCAGCGCCGGCGATGATGGTGCGTTTCAGGAATGAACGGCGATTGGAGCCGGCTTGAGTGGGAGCGTTAGCTTGCGTTGAGGTTGAAGGCTGAGTCGTTTCCTGCGTCAGCACCGAAGAGGCGGGTTTCTCGTTGCTCATAAAATGCGCGCTCCAGTTTTCGTGAATGACGTTAGCGATCGAGGCAGGGAGTTCGAAGTCAACGTGAGTGCAGAATAGGGGGCGTTGTTTCAGCGCATGTCACAAGAGGGTCGGAGGATTGTAAAGATTTCGTCTCAAATGTTTCGCGGATGTAAAAGATAACGACTCATTGGCACGAATCTTCGATGTCACACGCGAAGACGAAACAGCAGAGCATGGGCTTTGCGGAACCAAGGGCGCTCGCGGCGGCGGAGATATCCGGGCATGGTGAGTCGCTTGTCGAGGATTTTTTGCGTCCACTCGCGGGCTTCGGCGTTGCGTCCTTGCGATTGCAGGAAAAGCGCGTAGTTGTAGTAGGTCTCGGAGATGGTGGAGATTTGCGTGGACTGCTGAAAAAGTGTGGCGGCTTTTTCCGGTTGTCCGGTGTGAGCGTAGGCGTGAGCCAGCAAGCCTTCGGCGCGGTGGAAATCGTAGTCGGACTCGGCGGCTACGACGCGCTCAAGGTCGGGTACGGCGGCCGTGAAATCTCCCAGCTCGACTTCCGCGATGGCGCGGCGATAGAAGGGATCGGGGTGGTCGGTGCGGGAAGAGATAGCTTTGTCGAAGGCGGCGCGGGCGCGGCTGGGATTCCCGTCGTCGAGATAGAGCAGTCCGAGTTCTTCGTAGTTTCCGGCGGAGGGATTGTCGAGGATGGCGTGCTCGAGTTCGCGAATGCGGCGGCGGCGAGGAAAAACCTGGAATTCGGTGCGGAGCAAACTGGCGTCGGGGATGACTTCGACGGCGATGTAGACCAGGGCGCCGAGCCAGCCGCCAATCAGGATGATAAAAAGCCAATACGTGTCAGGACGACGACGGATGAAATGGACGATGGCGAAAGCCTGGAGAATGAATCCCCACCAGTGGAAGAGGAGTCCCATGGAATGCGAAATATAGCATGCGGAGGCGGGCTTCGGGCTTCGGTGGTCGGGCTTCGGCCAGCCAAGCACTTCTGCTTGCGGGCTTCGGGGCACACTTCGGCCCTCTGGCTTCGGCCTCCCGCTTCGCGACCCTTTACGCTGCGGGCTTTCTGACTGCCTTAATGAGGCCGTTCAGGAGACGGCCAACCTCGGCGCATCAGCGTTTGCAGATCTTGGCTTTGATCCTTGGTCAAGTAGGCTAATTCGAGAGCGATCGCTTCCTGAGTCTCGATTTCGAAGACCGAGCCGCGAGCCCCGGAAAGGAATTGGCTCGGTTCTCGATCAGAAAATCGTCCCTTGCCTTCAGCAATGTTGCTGGCCACGGACACGGCAGCGCGGCCCAGTTGACCTGTCAGGCCAAACATCTCTTGCTTGGGAAATGTGGCCGTGTCGCGGTAGACGTCAAATACCATTTTCATCGCAGCTTGCCACACCTCAAGATCCTTGTAAGTTCCACTCATAGTTAGCCTCAGTGCACCACCGATTCCGCTGAGCCTCTAAGCTTTGGTGACATGTGTCACAATGAGCAGTGGAAAACTCTGGCGTGATTCGCCGAAGCCCGAGAGCTGAAGCCCGAAGCCTGCAGCCGGGTTCCATTCGGCTGCTGGCGACGGATATTGACGGCACGCTGCTCAATCCCCAATTTCAAATTTCTGAGGGCGACCTGGCCGCGCTGCGGCGAGCGCATGCAGCGGGGATCGAGATTGTGCTGGTGACCGGGCGGCGGCATACGTTTGCGTTGCCGATTGCGAAGCAACTGGGATTCGATTTATGGCTGATCAGCTCGAACGGGGCAGTGACGAGGTCGCTGGGTGGAGAGACTTTTCATCGCGACATGATGCCGGCGGAAACCTGCCGGCGGCTGTGCCTAGCGATGCAAGAGTTTCGCGGTCACACCGTTCTTACGTTTGACCAGGAAACGAGGGGTGCCATCGTCCTCGAACGGATGGATGAGCTGGGCGCGAGCATCCAGAGATGGCTGGAAAAGAATATGGAGTACATCGAGTTTGTGGTGCCGATCGAGAAATCCTTGGTGGCGGATCCGGTGCAGGCCATGTTTTGCGGGACCATGGCGCGGATGGTGGAGGTGCGGCGCGGGATCGAGGATTGCGGGCTGGACGGCAAAATCACGGTGCTGCGGACGGAATATCCGGATCGGGACTTGTCCATGATCGATGTGTTGCATGGAGGCTGCTCGAAGGGGCATGCGCTGGAGCGCTGGGCGCGAAATCGCGGATTTGGGCCCGAAGAGGTCATGGCCATCGGAGATAACTATAACGATATTGAGATGCTTGAGTTCGCCGGGTATCCGGTTATCATGGGGAATGCCTGCGCGGAGCTCCTGGGGCGCGGGTGGAAAGTGACGCGCGGGAACGACGCGTGCGGCGTGGCCGGGGCGGTGGAGTGGGCGATGGACGGGACGGCCGTGGCGAGGGATGCGGGACCGTGACTGAAACTCCTTGTAGAGGCGCGCGAGATGTCGAGGTGCAAGGGGTCCTTCGATTTTCGCGGCCGCTCTCGCTTCGCGAGCGCGGATGCTTCGCTTCAGGATGACAGAATCGCTGTTGACAGTATGAAAAAACTCATCCCGATCAACGGACCCATGCTGGCGGTGACGCTGCTGGTGCTGGTGTGTTCTCTTCCCTGCTGGGCGGGAGAGATGGCGGTGTTGCGGAATGGATTTTCCATCCGCCATGAGCGCCGGGAAGTGATTGGGGATGTGACGCGGCTTTACGTGACCGCGGACGGATCGAGTTATGTGGATGTGCCGACGTCGGCAATTGAGCACTTTGAAGAGGCGGAGAATCCGGCTTCGGGCTCTGGGCTTCCGGCTTCGCAGGGGCAAACTTCGGGTTTGAATTCCCCGCTTCTCACAAAGAGCGCGAGAAGTGGGGCACCCGGGCCGGAGGTCGATCTTAACGAGGTCGTCAACGCGGCGAGCGGGCGCTATCGATTGGATCCGGACCTGGTGAGCAGCGTGATCAAGGCGGAGAGCGGATTCAATGTGCGAGCGGTTTCTCCTAAGGGGGCGCAGGGCCTGATGCAGTTGATGCCCGATACGGCTTCGAAGCTGGGAGTGCCGGATGCATTCGATCCGCAGGCGAATGTGGAGGGCGGAACGCGCTATCTTCGAGAACTGCTGGAGCGTTACAACTTTGATTTGGTGAAAGCGCTGGCGGCCTACAATGCCGGGCCGCTACGGGTGGAACAGTACGGCGGAGTGCCTCCGTATCACGAGACGCGGGCGTACGTGGCGCGCGTGGTGAAGGATTTCAACAAGAAGAAAAAAGCGCAGCAGCAGAGCACAGCTGTGCGGGCGAGATCGAAGCCGAATGGTTCGAAACCGGATGGTTCGAAACCGGCTGCCAACACGGTTACGCGCGTCGCGACGGCTAAGCCGCAAAGTTCTCAAGTGCAGCCGAACGCGAGCCAGTAGGAGCTGCCGAGGGCCGCAGGGGCTGAAGCCCCAATTATTTCCGATGTTTGCGCGGCGCTGAAGCGCCGCTCTTCCACGTCGCCCTCGGGTCACAGGTCCACACACGGCACACGCCACAACGCACGGGGGCATTAGACATCACCGCTCGATGTTCGCCGCACACCTTTCGATCCCGGGGTCATTTTTCCCACAGCTCAGTTTCTTTCTGCGGTTCTCTCTCCGAAACTCTATTGTTTTCCTCCGGCGCGGCTGTGTTACACTCGCCGCCGACTGTTGCTCGCGCCGTAGCGCGTAGCAACTGCCGTCGGGAAATCTTTTTGTGTCCGTCTTGGTATTCGGGCTTGGTATTTGGGAGGGCTGGGGATGGGCCTCGCGTTAATGGTTGTGATCTGGCTGATCACCTTGGTCAGCACCTATTTTTTCGTCGCTAAGACCTGGTGGCTGCCGGTGGGGGCTGCCGAGGCGGCGGGATTCATCGACGGTCAATTCGCCCTCACGTTCGTGCTAATGGGAATCGTTTTCCTCGCGGCTCAGCTCGGACTGGGCTACATCGTCTGGAAGTATCGCGAGCGCGCGTCCGCGCCGCCGGCTGACTATTCGCACGGCAACACCACACTCGAGCTGGTATGGACTGCTCTCACCGCAATTTTGTTCATCGGATTAAATCTGATGGGCAGCAGCGTATGGGCGAGCCAGCGCTTTGATCCTCCCGCTGCAGACTCGGTGAAAGTAGAGGTGACGGGCATGCAGTTTGCCTGGTATTTCCGCTATCCCGGTCCGGACGGAAAATACGGCGCCACCAGCGTGAAGCTGATGGATCCTTCGGCGGGCGGTGAAGCGGCGGTTGGGCTGAACACATCCGACCCCGCGGCGAAAGATGACGTCGTTACCGGGACGATGTATTTGCCCGTGAACCGCGAGGTTGACCTGAGCCTGCGGGCGGTTGATGTGATTCACAGTTTCTTTGTGCCCTCACTGCGCTTCAAACAGGATGCGGTTCCGGGGCTCAACATTCACATGCACCTCAAGCCGACGGTGATCGGCGAGTATGAAATTGCCTGCGCCGAACTTTGCGGACTGGGACATTACAAGATGCACGGCGTGGTACACGTCGTCAGCCAGGAAGATTTCGACAAGTGGCTGGCAGCACGGGAGGCGGAGAAACAGTAATGGTCGCAATGGAGAACCCGCACGCGCACGCTCCTCAGGGTTTCATTCGGAAATACATTTTCAGCGTCGACCATAAGGTCATCGGCATTCAGTATTTTTTTCTGGCGCTCACGGCGGTGTTTGTGGGGATGTTTCTGTCGCTGCTGATGCGCATTCACTTGCTTTGGCCGAGCGTCAACCTCCCGATCTTTGGCGTGATCCAGCCCGAGACTTACCTGACGCTGCTCACCATGCACGGCACCATCATGGTGTTTTTCGTGCTGACGACGGCACCGCAGGGCGGCTTCGGCAATTACTTTCTTCCCATCCAGATTGGTGCGCCGGATATGGCTTTCCCGGTGCTGAACATGCTTTCGTTCTGGACCACATTCGTGGCCTTTGTGGTCATCATCGCGGCCTTCTTTGTGCAAGGGGGAGCGCCATTGCATGGCTGGACCGGTTATCCGCCGCTCAGCGCGGTGCAGTCGGCTGGGCCGGGTGAAGGCCTTGGCGCCGATTTGTGGATTACCAGCATTGCGATTTTCTGCGTCGCGTCGCTCATGGGAGCGCTGAATTTCATCACCACCACGCTCGACCTGCGCGCCAAGGGCATGACCATGATGCGCATGCCGTTGACGGTGTGGTCGTGGTTCATTACCGCGATCCTCGGACTGTTGGCGTTTGGCGTTCTCCTCTCGGCTGGAATCCTTCTGCTGATGGATCGCAACCTGGGCACCAGCTTCTATGTCCCGCTGGTCGTGGTGAGCGGACAGGTGATGGGACACAAGGGCGGCTCGCCGCTGCTGTGGCAGCATCTGTTCTGGTTTTTCGGCCATCCCGAGGTTTACATCGCGATTCTGCCAGGCATGGGCGTGGCGTCGCAGGTTCTCTCCACATTTTCGCGCAAGCCGATTTTCGGCTACCGGGCAATGGTCTACGCCATGTTGTCGATCGGATTTTTCGGCTTCATGGTCTGGGGCCATCACATGTTTATGAGCGGCATGAGCCCGTATTCGGCATTCGCGTTCTCGCTGCTGACCATGTGCATCGGCGTGCCTTCGGCGATCAAGACCTTTAACTGGCTGGGGACGATGTGGAAGGGCCGCATCCGGTTCCAGACGCCGATGCTTTATGCCATTGGATTCGTTTCGCTATTTGTTTCCGGCGGGTTGAGTGGACCATTCCTGGCGCAGCCGGTGCTCGATATTCAGCTGCACGACACTTATTTTGTGGTCGGGCACTTCCACCTGATCATGGGCGTGGCCGCCATCTTCGGCATGTTCGCGGCAACTTACTACTGGTTCCCCAAAATGTTCGGGCGGATGATGAACGAAACCTGGGGCCGAGTCCACTTCTTCCTCACGCTGGCTGGAACCTACGCGATTTTCATGCCCATGCACTATCTGGGTATGGCGGGCGGTACTCGGCGTTATTCGGATTACCGCGAAGTGAAATACCTGGCGACTCTAATTCCGCTGCATCAGTTCATGACCTACGCGGCGATTATCACGATCGCGGCGCAGTTCATTTTTGTCATCAATCTATTCTGGAGTATGTTCAAAGGACCGAAGGCCAGCGACAATCCCTGGGAAGCGACCACGCTGGAGTGGACGACGACGACTCCGCCTCCGCACGACAATTTCGGCGGCGTGACGCCAGTGGTGCACAACGGGCCGTATGAATATGGGGTTCCGGGAGCGGCGAAAGACTACGTAATGCAGACCGATCCAGCGACCGTTTCGACGCACTGACCCGCACGAGCGCTATGGCGACCTACGCTCCCATCGACGCGATTCGCGAGGGCCAGACTGGCCGGGGTGGATCTCCATCTACGCCTAAGCCGCCGGGCGGAGGCGATGACGGGCGTGGCGGCGATGGCGGACCGAATTATGGGGCGCGGTTGCGGCGGGCACGGTTGGGTCTGGTTTGCGGCGTCGCCACGGTGACCATGGTGTTCGTATCGCTGACCAGCGCCTATATCGTGCGTCAGGGTCTGCCTACTTATGACGAGGCTTCGAAGGCATACGTCCACGATTGGGGTGGGACGGACCTGCCGTGGCGGCTGCTCGGTCTGAATACCCTTTTGCTGCTGGCGAGTAGCGTGACAATCGAGTTCGCGCGCCGCGCATTAACGCGACAAGTGGCGCTCGCGCCGGTGAAGTCGATTCCGGGAGTTTCGCTCGGCGCGGAAAATAAGTTTCCGTGGCTGGGTGTGACGGCGATTCTGGGGCTCGGTTTTCTCATTGGCCAGGGAATGGCATGGAGAGAACTGCATCTGCGCGGATTCTTTGTCAACACCAACCCGAGCAGTTCGTTTGTGTTTTTGCTGACCGCGACTCACGCGGTGCATCTGGCCGGTGGAATCGTTGCCTTGCTTTGGGCCGCGACTACGGCATGGCTGCACAAGCCTGTGGAATCGCGGCGCATCGTGGTTGATATTACGGCCTGGTACTGGCACTTCATGGCCGTGCTGTGGATCTACGTTTTTGCGCTTTTGGGTTTTGCGAGATAGCGAAAGGGGAACTCGAGGAATGGCTGACGCCACGCTTCAGCATGATTCACTCCAGCATGGATCGCCGGGAGAATTTGAGGCTCCGCTATTCGGGGCATATTCGAAAAAGGTGGGGATGTGGCTGTTCCTGGCTTCGGACTCGCTGACGTTCGGCGCCTTGCTGGTTGCCTTTAGCTACAACCGCATCTACACGGCCTGGCCCACGCCGTTCGGCAAGGACAGCATCATCAACGCCACGATCATGACGGCGTGCCTGCTCTCCAGTTCGCTGACCATGGTGCTGGGTGTGTTTGCGGCGCAGCGCGGCGACCGAAGCTGGACTCGCAACTGGCTGCTGGCCACCATGTTTTTCGGCACGGCGTTTATCGTGCTGCATGGCATGGAGTGGAGCAAGCTGATCAGTGAAGGCCTTACTCTGCCGGGCTTCCCGAAGATCGCGGGATCGGAGGGGGAGTTCGCCAAGGTTTCGGCCAGCACGCCCCAGTTCCCTGCTACGTTCTTTGGTCTCACTGCGATGCATATGCTGCACGTGACCATCGGCGTGGTTTACCTGGGCGTGGTGGCACTGCGCAAGTGGTTCCTGCCGATTCTGGGAGTGATTTATGTGGCGGGATACTTTCTGATTCCGTCGAATAATATCTTCCACTACGGCATCCACGCGCTGCTGATCTGCTTGATCGTGGCGTCCGTGATTTTGTTTCTGAAGCCGAAAGACTACGACGCGCATGATGTCGAAGTGGCGGGACTTTACTGGCACTTCGTCGACCTGGTGTGGATGTTTATCTTCCCGCTGGTTTACTTGATGTCGACCAGGGTCTGAAGGGGTCGTTTGCCGGGAATGGGGTCGAGAGAGGTTTGACGGAAGTATCTGGCGGTTTGCCGCTGAGGGAAAATATGACGCACGATGCCGCGACGCATGACGACAGCAAGGGGCAGTATTTCTGGGTATGGGGAGCGCTGCTGGTGCTTACGGCGATCGAGGTGGTGCTCGCCTACCGCCAGGTATTCCAGCCGGTGCGCATGCTGGAAGTTCTGCTGCTCCTCTCGGTGATCAAGTCGGCGCTGATCATCGGTTATTTTATGCACTTGAAGTTTGAAAAGGCTCTCATGCGCTGGCTGCTGGTGATTTCGGTGACAGCCTGCTTCATCATCATGTATTTCTTTTTCTTCCCCGACGCAGGACGCATACTAAGGCTGGGAGTGCAGTAGCGCCGGCCATGAGACTTGCCGTTAAATCTCGTCTGGCTTTCTTGATGCTGGCTATTGCGCTTTACGCAGCGCCGGCATTCGCCCAGGGTTGCGCCATGTGCAATGCAACCGCGAAGGCCACGCCCAAGGACGCGCAACGCGCTATCAATCGCGCCATCTTTGTCATGCTCGCGCCGCCTGTCGGGATTATGGTGCTGGGTTTCGGCTTCGCTATTCGATACGGAAAACACCGTGACCGCGAAAACGACGAGACCTCTCAGTAGACGTCTGCTCTGGTAGAGACGTTGGTTGCAACGTCTCGCTCGCCATCGTTCGGAACGCCGCCGGCAAAGACGTAGCAGGCTACGTCTCTACGACGGGAGCGACCATCCCTCCGCCTGCCTTATAATAGAAAGTTCGGCAGGCCCCGCGGAAGCCTCTGGGAGAGTTCGGCCCGGGTAGCGCGGCTGCTGCCGGACTTTACCCGATGTCCACGTCCACGGAAAGCATTTCCACGCAAAGCATTGTTGTACGCGGGGCCCGCGTCCATAACCTCAAGAACATCGATTTTGAGGTTCCGCACAATACGTTGACGGTGGTGACCGGTGTGTCCGGTTCCGGAAAGTCGTCGCTGGCCTTCGATACGATTTACGCCGAAGGGCAGCGCCGTTATGTGGAGTCGCTGTCGGCCTACGCGCGCCAGTTTTTGGAGCGCATCGAAAAGCCGGACGCGGACTCGATCGACGGCATCGCTCCGGCGGTTGCGATCCGGCAGAAGAATACGACACGCAATCCGCGTTCGACGGTCGCGACAGCGACCGAGATTTACGACTACTTGCGCCTCCTGTTCGCCCGCGTAGGCCGAACGTATTGTGCAAACTGCGGCCGTGAAGTGAAGAAAGACACGGTTGACGAAGTGGCCGACACGATCCTGGCGCTCGACCCGGACACGCGCCTGCAGGTGCTGTTTCCGTTGCAACGACCCGCGACGCAGACCGCCGAAGAGGTCGGCAAGCCGCGCGTCGCAAAGTCGAAGAAAAAAGTCCAGCCGGCCGAGAGCGCACAACTCACCGAAGCGCTGAAGACTCGCCTTTTCGATTTGCGCAAAGCCGGATTCAACCGGCTGTTTCAGCATGGGCAGGTGTTTGAGTTCTCGACTCCGGAATCGCTGCTCGACATCGACTTCGGCGCGCCGGTGTTTGTTCTGGTCGATCGTCTGACGGTTTCTCCCGAGGGCCGCACCCGCGTGGTGGATGCAATCGAAACTGCATACCGCGAGTCGGGTGAAGTGATCTTCGAAATTCCGCCGCAGAACGATGAGCCCGCAAGGCAGCTGCGTTTTTCTCATCGCTTCGAATGCAAAAACTGCAATCTGCGCTATGAAGAACCGGAGCCCAGGCTCTTCTCCTTTAATAATCCTTATGGAGCGTGCCCGCGCTGCCAGGGGTTCGGCAACACCATCGACTTCGATCTCGAGCGAGTCATCCCCGACAAATTCAAGACTTTAGCGGAGGGCGCGATCGAACCCTGGACCAAGCCGAAATACCGCCCGTTCTTGACTGATCTGAAGCGTTACGCCAAGCAGGAAAGCATTCCGCTGGACGTGCCCTGGACAGAGTTGGACGAGGAGCAGAAGCGACTCGTGCTGGATGGTGAAGGCCGTTATCTGGGCGTGCGCGGATTCTTCCACCTTCTGGAGCGCAAGAAATACAAACTGCACGTGCGGGTTTTTCTCAGCCGCTATCGCGGATATTCGCTGTGTTCGGCCTGCAACGGCAACCGGCTGCGAATGGAGGCTCGGCAGGTGAAGATCCAGGGCCTGAATATCTGCCAGATCTGCGCCATGACAGTGGAAGAGGCGGGGCGTTTTTTTGAGAAGGTTGAGTTGAGCGCGGAGGAAGCGGAAATTGCCGACAGGCTATTGCAGGAGATTCGAGAGCGCGTGCGATTTCTCAACGATGTTGGGCTGGAGTATCTGACTCTCGACCGGCTCTCGTCGACGCTCTCCGGGGGAGAAGCGCAGCGGATTCAGCTGGCGACTTCGCTGGGCTCGCGCCTGGTTGGCACGCTTTACGTGTTGGACGAGCCGTCGATTGGACTGCATACGCGCGACACGCACCGGCTGATCAGGATTCTGCTCGACCTGCGCGATCTGGGAAATACGATTCTGGTGGTGGAGCACGATCCCGAGGTGATGGCAGCCTGCGACCGCATCCTCGATCTTGGTCCGGGCGCGGGTGAAAACGGTGGGCAGTTGATTGCCGAAGGAACGTACGATGAGATCAAGCGGAATCCCGCGTCGCTCACGGGCCGCTATCTTTCCGAAGACCTGCGTATTCAGCTTCCGGTGGCCCGTCGCAAGCCGGGGGTGCAGCAGATCAAGATTCGCGGCGCCCGGGCGAACAACCTCAAGGGAGTGGATGTCAACATTCCTCTGGGGATGATCGTGGCCATCACGGGTGTATCGGGATCGGGTAAGTCTACGCTGCTGCACCAGGTGCTCTATCAGGCGCTGGTGGAGGCCAAGAAGCAGGGCGATGGTTCTACGGCCTCTGGCTCGGCATCTTCCGGATCGTCTTCCGGATCATCTTCCGGATCATCCGCCGGAAGATCGGCCGCGAGCTGGGAAAGCGTTGAGGGCGATCAATTCGTAGATGAAGTGGTGCTGGTCGATCAGTCACCGATTGGGCGGACTCCGCGCTCGAACCCGGTGACTTATATCAAAGCCTTCGATGCCATCCGAAATCTTTTCGCTTCCCTGCCGGAATCGAAGAAGCGCGGTTTCAGCGCTGGACATTTTTCTTTCAACATTCCCGGCGGGCGTTGCGAGGCCTGCCAGGGCGATGGCACCGTGACGGTGGAAATGCAGTTTCTCGCGGATGTGGAATTGATCTGTGAGGAGTGCAAAGGCACGCGATACAAGCAGCAGGTGCTGGAGGCGCGTTACCGAGGGCGGAATATTCATGAGGTGTTGCAGCTTACGGTGAAAGAAGCGCTCCGGGTGTTTGCCGAAGTTCCGAAAATCACGGAGAAGCTGCGCACCCTGGAAGAAGTAGGGCTGGGATACCTGCGCCTGGGCCAGTCTGCGACCACACTTTCTGGTGGGGAGGCGCAGCGCATGAAGCTGGCCGCGCATCTGCAACCCGCCGAGGGCAGTCTGGCGGCGGGCCCGGAAAGCCGCAAAAAACGCCGCTTGCTTTATATCTTCGACGAGCCCACTACCGGACTGCATTTTGACGATGTGAGCAAACTTTTGTCTGCGTTTCGACGTCTGATTGATGCAGGAGGATCAATCCTGGTAATCGAACACAATCTGGAAGTGATCAAGACGGCGGACTGGGTGATCGACCTTGGCCCCGAGGGCGGGAATCGCGGCGGAAAAGTAGTGGGCGCAGGAACTCCGGAGGCTATCGCCAAACTGAGCGGCTCCTATACCGGAAAATATTTGGCGCGTATGCTGAACGGAAATGGAGCTTCCCGTTCTTATGGGCGCGAGTAGAGCGTTCGCCGCCGTGGTCCTGGCGGCTGCCAGCGCAGCCGTTGGCGCACACGCATTCGCCCAGAGTGCCGCGCCCGCGTCTGCACAAACCGCGCAGCCGTCGGGAACTCCACCGACGGATTCTTCTGCAACTCCTCCGGGTGCGACTTCTACTCAAACAATCCACGAAAAAACGGGGCCGAATTCGAGCCGGACCATCCGGCACACCCGGGTGGTGGAGCAAGGTTCGCAGCCACCGGAGCTTACGCAGGCCGAAGACGCGATCCAGAAGCGAGACTACGCGGCGGCTCAGCCTCTATTGCAGAAAGTAGTGGATCGCGATCCTGGCAATTACGTGGCCTGGTTTGATCTCGGATTCCTGGAGAACGCGGTTGGAAAAGTCGAAGAGTCGATCGCCGCGTACCGCAAATCGGTGGAGGCGAAGCCGGACGTTTTCGAGTCAAACCTATACTTGGGTCTGCAGTTGGAAAGAACCGATCACCCGGACGCGGAAAAGTTTCTGCGTGACGCCACTCAGCTCAAGCCAACCAGCCACGTTGCCGAGGGACAAGCTCAAGCGTGGTTCTCTCTGGCGCGAGTGCTCGAAAAGACCAAGCCGGAGGAGGCGATTGCGGCCTACCGCCAGGCCTCTGCGTTGCGGCCAGAGGATCCGGAGCCGCACCTGGCCGCGGGACTCTTGCTGGAGCAAGAAAATAAGTTTTCGGATGCGGAAACAGAATACAAGCAAGCTCTCGCGCTTGATCCACAATCCGACGCGCTGACCGACCTGGCCAACATGTACATGCGCGGGCACCGCTTTGTTGAAGAAGAAGAATATCGGCGCAAGCTGGTCGTTATCCAACCCGAAAATGCTGCGGCGCATGTTCAACTGGGCCGGGTGCTGGCGGCCGAGGGCAAGAACGACGCAGCTGCGGCCGAACTCGAAGCGGGCGCGAAACTGGCTCCGGCAGACGCTTCCGTGCAGCGCGACTTGGCGGACATCTATTTCGCCGCCGGCAAGAACGCGCAGGCGGAGACGGCTTATCGCGCGCTGTTGGCGGGTCATGCCAACGATGCTGAACTGCATCGAAGCTATGGTCAGGCATTACTGCGCGAGAAGAAATTCTCGGACGCACAGGAGGAGTTCCTGGCTGCCGTGAAACTGAAACCCGAATTCGGCGAAACGTACGGCGACTTGGCCTTCGTAGCCGGCGAAAACAAGAATTATCCCCTGGTCATCAAGGCGCTGGATGCGCGCGCGAAACTTTTGCCCGAAGTTGCCACCACGTATTTCCTGCGGGCTTCGGCCTACGACCATCTGCGGGATTACAAGCGCGCCGCCGCGAACTATCACCTCTTCCTTAACACGGCCAACGGGAAGTATCCTGATCAAGAGTGGCAAGCCAAGCACCGGCTGATTGCCATTGAACCTAAGAAGTAAGAACCAAAGAAGCAGGGGTTTAAAGAAATAAGAACCGAAGAAGTGAACACTTGGGGACGAACGATGTTCGGGATCGGGATCTTGGGGTTTCAGCGAGACGTGGCGATTGCGGCGTTACTCGCCGCATTCCTCGCTTCGCCGATGGCTGCGAAGGAGCAGACGCTGGAGGAATTGAAAGCTCGCGTCTCCTTGGCCAGCGTGGGAGAGCGTCCGCAGCTTTGCCTGCAGATTGCCGAGCGGCAACTGGACGACGCCGACAAACTCTATTCCACATTCGACAGCGAGAAGGCGCAGGTGTCCCTCACGGACGTGGTCACTTTCTCGGAACTCGCTCGCGACTATTCGATTCAATCACGCAAGCACCAGAAGCAAACCGAGATCGCGGTGCGGAAGATGACACGGAAACTGAATGACTTGAAGCATCTTGTATCCCGTGACGAACAAGCAGCAGTGC
>Ga0210398_10001129_pt1 | contig 28597 bp, 23 predicted proteins | sample IncBWC4OmetaG_FD_161047 | JGI IMG/M metagenome (GOLD analysis project Ga0210398, IMG submission 161047) | Forest soil microbial communities from Barre Woods Harvard Forest LTER site, Petersham, Massachusetts, United States - Inc-BW-C-4-O | ecosystem: Environmental > Terrestrial > Soil >... | reverse complement strand
TCGCCACCGGCGAGCGGCTTCAGCCGGTCGATAATTTTCTGCGCATCAGTGTCGGCAAAACCATTCATCACCGAGAGCAGCGTCGCCACATCGCGCAATTCCGAGTCGAGATCGGTCGACGCCGCGAGCTTGTCGTATTCAGCGATGGCGCCTTTCGCGTCGCCCGACTTGGCCGACAGATCAGCTGTCTCAAACGCGGCGAGCTGCGCGTAGGACCCGCCCTCGGTGCCAACCGACGCGAAGATTTTCGCCGCCTCCGCGTCCTTCCCCTGTTGGATCAGCGCCAGTGCCGCCTGGTAGCGCTCGGATTGGGCCTGGCGCAGCGATAGCTGATGGTTGCGCCAAGCGACGATCCCGGCGGCGATCAACATCACCACGACCACCACGCCGATCACGTAGCGGCCGTAGAGCTTCCACAGCTTCAGCAGATTGTCGCGCCGCAGCTCTTCGTCGATTTCGCGGAAAATTTCGCTCACGAATACCTCGGCCTGCCGCGGTGAGCGGTTGGCTAACATATTTGCTGGGCTGAGGCGAGCCAAACAGCGCCGCAGTGCCGCGGCTGCGGCGGCAGACCGCAAGACGGCTGGACGCTCCGCCGGAAATGGTCAAAATTGCAATTGCGTGACACGGGACGCGCGACAATCGGCGGCGGGCGGCGATGAGCACAAAAAGCGCGACGGTATCGTCTCTGCGAGATTACCGAGCGAAACGCCGTCCGCAATTCTTCACGCGCGCCGAATTGAACCAGCTTCTAGGCCTCTACAGTCGCAACGTGTCGCGCGGCGTGTGGCGCGACTATGCGATCGACTATCGCGAAGGCCACGCGTTGTTCTCGGTCTTTCGCCATTCACAGGAAGCCGCGCTTTACACGATCGTCAAATCGGCTCCCTCGTCGGCCAGCCCGCCCGAATTTGTCGTGATGAGCGGGCGTCAGCGGCTGCAAGCCGGCTCGACGCTGGGCGACGCGCTGGCTTTCTTCCGCGGCAAGCTGTCGCTGGTCGCTGCCGGCTTCGGCTGATCCTTCACGGCCGGCGCGGCAGCATCCGCTCGAGGACGCCATCCCGGCGATAAAAGCCGTGCAGCAGCGCGGCGCCGGTATGCAGCGCCACGAGGCCATAAATCAGAAATTCACCGAACAGATGCAGCGCATACGTCGCCTGCACCAGGCAGCGACTTTCTGCAATCAACGGCGGAATGGCGGCGAGACCAAACAGATTTACCGGCCGGCCCGCCGCAGCAAGGCTGAGATAGCCGGTCACCGGCATAGCAATGAACAGAAGGAACATCGCGATCTGGGTCGTGCGCGCCAGCAACACCTCGCCTCGTCGCAGCGCCGGCCGCAAGGGCGGCGCGCGGTGACGCAGCCGCCAGCCCGCCCAGACCAGCATGAGCGCAAGGATCGCAATGCCGCACGATCCATGCAGCATCAGGAACCAACCCCGCGCCTCGCCATGCCGCGGTGCATCCAAGAGACACAACGCCAAGAGGATCGTCACGAGAGCGAGAGCCGCGTTCACCCAATGCAGGCGCCGCGTCGTCGGGTCATAGACCGCCCTATCACCGACCCTGGGGCTCATTCGCTCCTGCCGAAATGCCGTTCGGTTTCCGCCAGCCGGCACCACGCCTCGCCCAGCGCCAATGCGGCCTCCAATTCGGCGAGCTGCTCGGCCGCCGCGCGCTCGCCCTTTGTCGCGTCGGCCACGGCCGCCAGCGCCGCCGCCTCGCAGCCGGCCCACAAATAGCGGATGCCGGGTGCGGGCGGGTCGAGCGCCGCAAAGGCGGCCTCGACGACCGCCAGGCGTTCGCCGAGCGCCTTACCCCGCGCGCGCAGGTCGTCGCGCACGACATCGATCAGCGCGCGGTTCGGCATATCGTCGACCAGCTTCATCCGCCGCAGCGCCGCATCGAGCGACGCCGTCAACCGCACCCTCGGCGCCGGCGGCTGCGGCAGCACCGACGTCGCCGGGGGCGCGGCGGGCGGCTCGAAGCGTAGCATCAGGCTGTGGATCGCGTTGAGGATGAGCCGCCATGCCGGCGGGTCGAGTGGCCGGTAATGCCGCAGCGCGTCGTGCATCGCCGCCTCGCCGCGGATCGGCAGATAGCGCGCGACGTAGCTGTCGAGCGCGATGTATTTGCGGATGAGATCGCCCATTTCCGGGCTGGCCGAAAACAGCACCGCCCGGCCACGTCGCGTTTCAGCGCGAATGATCGCGGTATGCCCGGCCATCTCTTGCCGGAAGAAGCCGTCATCGAGCGGGTTGGCGACAAACAGATGCCCCGGCATCACCAGCCGATCGAAGGTTCCAGCGGGTGAGACCGCGCGGTCGAGCTCGGCAAAAACCGGCCCGTGGTAATAGGGCATTTCGAGCGTTGGCGGGCAGCCAAAGGCGATGCTGTCGGGGCCCAGGCTCAGGCTGACGACCCCGACCCCGGTGCGCAAATATTCGTGGGTGAAGACCGGGCGCGCGAGCGCGGCATTGGTCCAGCCCGGCCGGCCGGACGACAGATAGAACGCACCGCTACCCGAGCCGACCGCGGCGCCGTCGGCGGCGAGGAACTGCCGCACCGCGGCGTCGGCTCCGACGGCCCCTTCTGCCGCATCGAGGCCCCAGACCGACAACCCGCTCGGCAGCACCAGGAGATCGAAGCGCTCGAGCGCGCCGCCGGCGATCGCCGTGCCGTCGACCAGCTCAAAATCAAAACCCAGTCGCGCCAGCGCCATCGCGTAATGGGCAAGGAACGGGTCATGTGCCGCGGCGGCGAACAGTGCGATCCGCGGATGCGCGATCGCCACCCCATCGGGGGGCATCGCCTCGTCCCAAGCTCGTGCGTCGATGCCAAAGCTTGCGAGGCGCTCGGCGAAAGCCGCATCGACCTCGCACAAATAATCGCCCGGCTCATGCCTCGGCCCACTCGCGCCGAGCCACCACAGGTGCGCACCGCGCGAGGCGAGCCGGTTGGCCGCCAGCGCCAGATCAAAGCTGTCGAGATTGCGGCGCCAGGCGAGGTGGAGGAGCATTCGCTATGTCCCCGCCACACCGGTCACTTGGGAAACGTGACCTCGACCCTGCCGAGCCTGCCGTAATCGGCGACGACCTTGACCCCGGGCTCGGTGAAAAGGAGCCCGGTATGAGTGCCGGTGGTGATCACCGTGCCGGCGGCGATCCCGCCCCGTCCGTTTGCGTGCTCGGCCGCGGCGAGCATCAGCTCGACCGGCGTGCCGGCACGCAGCCCAGTGCAGTCGGCGAATTGCTTGCCGTCGGCCGTCACCTCGATCGGCGGATGCGCCAGGTCGATGCCATCCCAATTCGCCGCGGCCGGCCCGTAAACGAGCGCGCCGTTGGAGAAGTTATCGGCCAGCACCATGAGGCGGTCGATCGCGCGAAAATCCTGGTAGCGCGAGTCAACGACCTCAATCGTCGGATGCAGCGACACGGCGGCCAGCACCTCGTCTCGTGAATAGGGCTGCGGCCGCGCCGGCAGCGCTTTGTTGAAGCGAAAGCCGATCTCGCATTCGATACCGAGAATCTTGAAGTTTCGCGCCGGCAGACTCGCCGGGCTCGGCACCACGGTCGAGGCATAGATCGGCGCGGCGAAATGGCCGCCGAGCGGCGAGATGCCGACCTTCCAGCCGCCGATCTTCTCGCCGAGCTTGCCGATCACCGCGTCCTGCACCTGGTAGGAATCGGCCTCGCTCCGCGGGATCGCGCCGTCCGGGAGCTGGGCGATCGCCGAGCCTTTGCGGGCGGCGACAAGCGCGCCGGCGGCGCGTTCGACTTGGTCAGGGGTCATTCCATGTCCTCCTACACGATCGGATCAGCTCCCTGCATCCTTCCGCAGACCTCCCTCATCCGAAGGGAGCCTCGAAGGACGCACCGCGCCTTTTGCACCCTCCGTTACGCCTCGCCCAAATATTGAAGCGCCGCAGCGACCCCATCGGGATTATGCGGCACCCCGGCCTTCGCGAGGCCCATCTCGACGCCGCACAGCGTCCCGCACAGCATCAGATCGTTGAAATGGCCGAGATGGCCGATGCGGAAGATCCTGCCCTTCATCTTGCCGAGCCCGGTACCGAGCGACATGTCGAACGCGTCGAGGATCACGTCGCGAATCTTGTCGGCATCGACGCCCTCGGGCACCAGCACCGCGGTCAGCGAATTCGAGTGCTCGCGCTCGTCCTGACAGACCGTCTCCAGTCCCCAGCCGGCCACCGCTCGCCGCGTCGCCTCGCCATGCCTCCGGTGTCGCGCGAAGACATTGTCGAGCCCCTCTTCCTCAAGCAGCATCTTCAACGCCTCGCGCAGCCCGTAGAGCAGGTTCGTGCCCGGCGTGTACGGGAAGAACCCGGTCGTCCCGCTCTCCTGCATCGCCGCCCAGTCCCAATAGGACCGCGTCATCTTGGCGGTCTTCGACGCGGCCAGCGCCTTGTCCGACACGGCGTTGAACCCGAGTCCCGGCGGCAGCATCAGCCCCTTCTGCGAGCCGGCGACGGTGACATCGACCTTCCATTCGTCGTGCCGGTAGTCGATCGAGGCGAGCGACGAGATCGTGTCGACCATCAGCAGCGCCGGGTGTTTCGCGCGATCGATCGCTGCGCGCACGTCGTTGACGCGGCTGGTGACCCCGGTTGAGGTCTCGTTATGCACCATGCACACCGCCTTGACCTGGTGCTCGCGGTCGGCGGTCAGCTTTTCCTCGACCAGCGCCGGGTCGACCCCATGCCGCCAGTCACCCGGCACAAACTCGGTCTTGATGACCAGCCGCCCGGCCATCTGCCGCCACAGCGTCGCGAACTGGCCGGTCTCGAACATCAGCACCTTGTCGCCGGGCGACAGCGTGTTGACCAGCGCCGCCTCCCACGCGCCCGTGCCTGACGATGGATACACAACGACCGTACCCTTGGTCTTGAACACCTGCTTCATGCCGGCGATGACTTCCTTGCCCAGCTCGGCGAATTCCGGCCCGCGATGATCGATCGTCGGAAACGCCATCGCGTGCAGCACGCGGTCGGGCACGTTGGTCGGCCCCGGGATTTGCAAGAAATGCCGGCCGGTATGGACAGGGGCGGTGTTTTTCATTGGGCAGAAACTCGTCGCTGCGTCGCGCGCAGAATGGCGACGAACGACGGGGCCGACAAGCGGATTGGCGAAGCCCTATTCGGCGGCGACGCTCCCCTCCAGCACCCGCAGCTGCTCGCGTTCGATCCGGTTCGCCAGACGAACCGTCGGCGAATAGCCCGCGAACGCCGTTGAAAACTTGTGCGCTTCCGTCGCCCTCTCGAAAGAGATGCGATAGATCAGCCGATCGATCCGCCGGCCGGCCGGAGTAAAAACCGACGATGCGTAACGATTGAGGTCAAGCCAGGTCCGCATCTCGGAAAACCATGCGGCAAGCGTCTGGTTGGCCGGTTTCTCGATCTCGACGAGCAACATGCTGCGATATTTCCCCAAAGGTCGGCGAAGGACGTCGACACCGCAGCATTTCCATTGCTCAAAAAGTAATCTGTCCGCCGGCGGGCACAGTTACAATTTGTTTCCAAATAGTTGAAGTTACGGCAGCCGCTCGATCCGCTGCTTGTCGAGCCGGTAGCACTCGCAGGCCGTCTTTTCGAGTCCGCTGCGATCGACGACCATGATCTCGCCGCGGCGGTAGCGAATGAAACCCGAGCGCTGCAATTCGCTCATCACCTCGCTCACCCCCGATCGCCGCACGCCGAGCATCGCGGCAAGAAATTCTTGCGTGAGCGGCAGCACGTTCGTGCCGCTCCGGTCGCTCGCCATCAGCAGCCAGCGCGCGCTCCGCTGCTCGATCGAATGCAGTCGGTTACAGCCGGCGGTTTGCGCGCTCAGGTGCAGAAGGTCCTCGATAAAATGCAGCAACGCGGCGCGAATCCGGGAGTTGTTCTCGAACACCGCCCTGCACGCCGGGGCGGCCATCCTGAGGGCGGACCCGGCCACGTGCATGATGACCTGCTGCGCCGATGCGCGTCCGCCCAGCAGCGCGGACAGACCGATCGCTCCTTCGGGCCCGACCATCCCGACCTCGCTGCTGCCACCGTCCTCCATGATGGTCAGCACCGAGGCCACCCCCTCCTCGATGAAATAGACGTGGTCGAGCGCCGACCCTACCTCGTAGACAATTTGATTTTTCGCCAGATTGACGGGCTGAAGATCGTCGGAAAGTTCGGCGAGATCGGCAGAGGATAATGAAGACAGCACACGATTTCTTATCCTCTGCGGCAAAGCCATTAAGTGTCCCCCGGCGCCTCTTTAAAATGGGCGCGCAGCCATCGGGGCTAATCTACCGGAAGTAGCTGGCGCGGATCGTCCGGTACCGGACGTAAAAGGAAAAAAGAAAGCGAATAAGGCCAAGGAGTTAGAGACCCGCGAGGCGGTGCGTGCCACACCTGGTGTATCGGTGCGACGGGCCGTCGCCATTTCGCGCTAGGCGACAGCTAAAGCAGACGCTGGACCCGCCGCTTATCGAGCCCATAACACTCGCAGGCGGTCCTTTCGAGCCCAGCGCGATCAATGATGGTGATCTCACCACGGCGGTAGCGAACTAGCCCCGAGCGCTGCAGCTCGCTCATCGCCTCACTGACCCCAGATCGCCGCACGCCGAGCATCGCGGCGAGAAATTCCTGAGTCAGCGGCAGCACGTTAGAACTGACCCGATCGCTCGCCATCAGCAGCCAGCGTGCGCTGCGCTGCTCGACCGAATGGAGCCGGTTGCAGCCCGCGGTTTGCGAGCTGAGGTTCAGCAAATCCTCGATAAAGCGCAGAAGCACCCTGCGAACTCGCGGGCTCTCGTCGAACACGCTCTTGCAGCGCTTGGCGGCGATATGGTGGCCGCGCCCCGGTAGCTGCATCACGACGTGCTGCGCTGAGACGCTGCCGCCGAGCAGAGCCGAGACGCCGATCAGCCCCTCCGGGCCGACCATCCCGACTTCGCTGCTGGCGCCGTCTTCCATCGTGGTCAGCACCGACGCGAGTCCTTCCTCGATAAAATAGATGTGGTCGAGCGGAGCGCCCACCTCGTAGAGAACCCGCTTCTTCGGGAGCAGGACCGGTTCGAGGTGCTCGATGAGCTGCGCCAGGTCTTCCGCTGTCAGACCAGCAAGCAGCCGGTTCTTGATAGGTTGGATGGGTAGGTTCATTGGCCTCCACCCTCTGTTCGAGGGTCTCGTTTCTTCGGTAGAGGCGCGCTGCTCACTCGCGCCGCCTACCGGTTCAGTTGAAGGCTGAAGTGTCCGGTGGGAGCAGAATCGTCAAAAAGCAAACGGGTTCAGGCGCGATTGCTCCCAACCGGAACGGTAACGTTTGGTATCAAATTGTGGCGGCCACCAGCCCGCGTGCCGCGAAATCTCCGCCGCTACCCGGCTAGCGCGGCATCGTCATCGCCACAATTCGCGGTGCGCATCGCCGTCATCAGACCGCCGATCCGTCCTACGCGGCGACCAGCATTGCAGTGGCGATTTCTTGCACATGCCAAGTTGCTGAGGCCATATCATCCCCTCTGTTCCACAAAGCGAACTGCCCAATGCCTCTCGATAATCCGCCCGCCTCCCGTCTCGAAACCCGCCTCAAGCACGAGATCAAGGGCGATGTGCTGTTCGATCCATTCACGCGCGGTCGCTACTCGACCGACGCGTCGATCTATCAGATCGAGCCGCTCGGAGTCGTCGTCGCCCGGGGCAAGGACGACATCGCCGCTTCGATCCAGATCGCGCGCGAGGAAGGCGTGCCGGTGCTGCCGCGCGGCGGGGGCACCTCGCAGTGTGGCCAGACGGTCAACCGGGCGCTCGTCGTCGAGTGCAGCAAATACATGCAGGGAGTCGGCGAGGTCGACACCGCAGCAAAGCGCGTGAAGGTGCAGCCCGGCGTCGTCATGGAGCGGCTCAACGCGCGGCTGCGCCAGCACAAACTCTGGTTCCCGGTCGACGTCTCGACCGGCGACCGGGCGACGATCGGCGGGATGACCGCCAACAATTCCTGCGGCGCGCGCTCGATCCGCTACGGCAACATGGTGCACAACGTCCGCGCCATCGACGCGCTCCTCGCCGACGGGACGCAAGCGCATTTCGGTGAAGTCCCCAGCAATCTAGGCGAGGACGTGCAACCCGATCGGTACCGCAATCTCGTCAGCGACATGCGGGACTTGTACGGCCGCGAGGCCGAGGAGATCGACGCCCGCATCCCCAAACTGCTGCGCAAGGTCGGCGGCTACAACATCGATATGCTGAAGCCCAAGGGCCCCGACTCGGGCCACAATATGGCCAATCTGCTGGTCGGCAGCGAAGGCACCCTCGCCTTCTTCACCGAGATCGAGCTCGACCTACAGCCGATCCCGCCGCACCGCGTACTCGGCATCTGCCATTTCCCGACCTTCTACAAGGCGATGGAGTCGACCCAGCACATCGTCAAGCTCGGCCCGGCGGCGGTCGAGCTGGTCGACCGCACGATGATCGAGCTGGCGCGTGACATCCCGATGTTCCGCGCCACCGTCGATCGGTTCGTGCAGGGCGAGCCGGAGGCGATCCTCCTCACCGAATTCGCCGGCCCCGACCCGGACGACAACAATCGCCGCCTCAAGCAGCTCGTCGAATTGATGGGCGATCTCGGCTTCCCCGGCGCCGTCATCGAGGCGACCGACCCGGCCTTTCAGAGCGCGGTGTGGAACGTGCGCAAGGAAGGCCTCAACATTATGATGTCGATGAAGGGCGACGGGAAACCGGTCTCCTTTATCGAGGATTGCGCGGTGCGGCTCGAAGACCTCGCCGAATACACCGACCGCCTCACCCAGGTCTTCCACAAGCACGGCACCAATGGCACCTGGTACGCACACGCCTCGGTCGGCACGCTGCATGTGCGCCCGGTCATCAATCTGAAGCAAGACCTCGGCGCGAAACAGATGCGCGAGATCGCTGAGGAAGCCTTCGCGATGGTGCGTGAATACAAGGGCTCGCATTCGGGGGAGCATGGCGACGGCATCGTCCGCTCCGAGTTTCTCGAGCCGATGTATGGCGCCCGCATCGTCCGCGCCTTCGAGGAGGTGAAGGACAAGTTCGACCCCGATGGGGTGTTCAACCCCGGCAAGATCGTCCGCCCGCCCAAGATGGACGACCGCACGCTGATGCGGTTCAAGCCGGGCTACACACAGGTGCCGCTGGAGACCGCGTTCGACTGGTCGGAATGGGGCGGCTTCGCCAGCGCCGCCGAGATGTGCAACAACAACGGCGCCTGCCGCAAATCCGACCCCGGCGTGATGTGTCCGAGCTATCGCGCCACCGGCGACGAGCAGCATCTGACCCGCGGCCGCGCCAACACCCTGCGCCTCGCACTGTCGGGTCAGCTTGGCCCCGATGCGCTGACCTCGGACGCGATGGCCGAGACCATGTCGCTTTGCGTGTCGTGCAAGGGCTGCCGCCGTGAATGCCCGACCGGCGTCGATATGGCGAAGATGAAGCTCGAATTCCTCGTGCAGTACAGAAAGCGCCACAAGCTGACCTTGCGCGACAAGCTCATCGCCTACCTGCCGCGCTACGCGCCCTGGGCGAGCCGTTTTGCCGGCCTGCTCAACCTGCGCACACCAGGCAGTTTTCTGGCGCGGCTCGGCGAGAAGCTGGTTGGCTTCAGCGCCAAACGCCCGTTGCCCTGCTGGTCGTCTCGCCCTTATCGCGGCACGCGCAGCTCCGGTGAGGGCTACGAGGTCGTCCTTCTGGTCGACACGTTCAACCGCTATTTCGAGCCTGAGAACGCCGAGGCCGCCGAGCGTGTCCTGACCCGCGCTGGGTATAACGTCACCATGCCAGACCCTAATGTCGGTCGGCCGCTATGCTGCGGCCGCACCTTTCTCGCGGCGGGTCTTGTCGACGAAGCCAAAGCCGAAGCGCGCCGCATGATCGCGGCGCTCGAGGATGCGGTCGCCGCCGGCACGCCAATCATCGGGCTGGAGCCCTCATGCCTGCTGACCCTGCGCGACGAGTATCCCGCCCTGCTCGGCGAGGTGGCGAAGCCGCTCGCCGCACACGCCCAGCTTTTCGAGGAATTTGTCGAGAGCGAGTGCAAGGCCGGCCGGTTCAACCTGATGCTCAAGGCAATGCCCGGCCAGACCGCACTGCTGCACGGCCATTGCCACCAGAAGGCGTTCGGCACCGCCGGCGCCGCCGCTGATGCGCTAAAGCTCATCCCCCAGCTCACGGTCGAAACCTTCGACTCGACCTGTTGCGGTATGGCCGGCGCCTTCGGCTACGAGGCCGAGCACCATGAGATGTCGCTAACGATCGGCGAACTGGGCGTGCTGCCCAAGATGCGCGCCGCGCCCGAAGGCACGCTGCTCGCCGCCTGCGGCACCTCCTGCCGTCACCAGATCGCCGACGGCGCCCAGCGCCGCGCCCGCCACATCGTTTGCATCCTCGATGGGGCGTCAGCCGAATTGTGAAAAAGTTATTTTTGCGTTCTTGACACCAATCCGGATCGAACTATCTATTTTTCATAGATGGGAGTGGTGCAAGCGCGGCGGAACGCTCCATCAAAAATAGGCGGCCGTCACCGCCTGTTAATTTCACCGATAACAGGCGGATAACAGGCGGTAACCACCTGATAAAAGACCCGGCAGAAAAGCGTTATCGCGAATACGACTTCCCCTGCGGATAGGTCTCGAACGCCGGGACCGCAGGGTCCATGTGGTCCCAGGGCTGCGCGCTTTTGGTGAAGATATTGGCGTCAGGCCGGAACCAGCTCGGATCGTCAAAGGTCGTCACCCGCAATCCGACCATGTCGGGCCGGGTCGACACCTGCACGTAAAGCGGGGTGCCGCACTCGCCGCAAAAGACGCGGCTGATGTCGTTACCCGCATCCGATTTGGCGATATGCGTCTTGGGCGCGCCCTTGGTGATGCGGAATTCGGCCGAAGGGAGCCGCACCGCCGGGACATGCGCGGCGCCGCTGGCGCGTTGGCAATCGCGGCAATGGCATTGCAGCGAGAATAACGGCTCGCCACCTGCCTCGTAGCGCACCGCGCGGCACAAGCATCCACCGGTTCTGACTGTCATTTACCGTCTCCTCTGTCGTCTCGCCGATACTATTCGCACCTTCGTTGGAAGCCGATAGGATGCGCGCATGCCGTTCGACATCGACACCTCATCTCTCCCCGCCCGCGCGCAGGCGCTGCTCGATTTCTGGTTTGGCGCGCCGGATCACCCGAAGCGACTTCATCACAAGCAGATCTGGTTTCGCAGCACGGCGGAATTCGACGAGGCGGTGCGCGCCAATTTCGCCGCAGACCACGAGGCGGCGGTGCGGGGCGATTGCGACGCTTGGCAGGCCAGACCGCTGGGCTGTCTTGCGCGCGTCATGCTGCTCGACCAGGTGCCGCGCAACATTTTCCGCTCGACGCCGCGCGCTTTCGCCAGCGACCACTTGGCCCTCGCCGCGACGAACCAGGCGCTGGCCCATGGCTTCGACCAGGCCGTGCCCGCCGGGTGGCGGCTCTTCTTCTATTTGCCGCTCGAGCACAGCGAAGTGCTGGCCGACCAGCAGCGCGGTCTCGACCTCTTGCTGGCACTGCCGCCGGTCGAGGGCCGCCCGACCGAAGGTCACATGTCCCGGCTGCATCTGGAGATCATCGAGCGTTTCGGCCGCTTTCCGCACCGCAATGCCGTCCTCGGCCGCGAGTCGACCGAAGAGGAATTGGCGTTCCTCATCGAATGCGAGCATCGCTTCGGCCAACCGGCGCCGCCGCCCATCTAAAGGAAACCGCGATGGCGATCACCGATATCGAAATCACCGACGTCACCGATTTCGCCGACCGGCATGTGTTCAGCGCGGCGGTCGGGAGCTATGAGCGAGTCCGGGGCGTCGCGAAGGGCGTGATCGACCCCGCCGCGGCGTGCAATGCGGGCATCGTCGATCTCGACAAGGCGCCGCGCAATGCGCAGGGCCTTGTCGAATACGCGACGGATTTCGACATCCTGCGCCCGGAAAATCCGCTGCGCGGCTCCGGCATTCTCGTCTACGACGTGCCCAATCGCGGCTCGAAACGCATCTTCACCTTGCTCGACGACGTCCTGCCGGGTCAGCCGGGCGGCAACGACCCGCGAACCAAGGAAGACGCCGGGCTCGGCTTCCTCCTCGGGCGCGGCTATTCGATCGTCTGGTCGGGCTGGGACCCAGGCGCGCGTCGCGCCGAAAAGGAGTTGGGCGCCGCGTTTCCACCAGCGCTCGAAAATGGCGAGCCAATCGTCCGGCGGATTCGCGACGAATTTCATTTCGGCACCCGCGCCGCCGGCGACGGCAGCGTGCGCCGCCTCTCCTATCCAGCCGCCTCGACCGATCAGCCGGCCGCGCGGCTCACCGTGCGCGATCGCGAAAGCGACCGGCGCACCGAAATCCCACGTGGCGAATGGGAGTTCATCGACGATCGTTCGATCCGCCTCCTGCCGCAGGGCCGCAACTTCGCGCCGGTCAAAATCTACGAGCTGTGGTACGAGGCCACGGGATCGAAAGTGCTCGGCATCGGCTATGCCAGCGTGCGCGACCTGGTGTCGTTGCTGCGCTACGCGCCGTCGGGCGACAGGCTCTCCAACCCGCTGACCTTGGGCACGGGCAAGATCAGGCATGCCCTTGCCTTTGGCGTATCACAGAGCGGGCGCTTCCTGCGGCATTTCCTCGAACTCGGCATGAACGGCGACGAGGCCGGCCAGAAGGTGTTCGACGGTGTCTTCAGCCACGTCGCGGGCGCCGGCAAGGTCTTCGCCAATCACAGCTTCTCGATGCCAGGCCGCACCGCGACACTGCACGAAGACCGGCTCTATCCCGAAAACTGGTTCCCGTTCAGCACCGCCAAGACCGCCGACCCGGTATCCGGCCGCATCGCCGCGCTGCTCTCGGGCACCGCGCACGACCCGAAAATCATCGAGACCAACAGCGCCACCGAGTACTGGCAGAAGGGCGCGTCGCTGATCCATACCGACCCGGGACTGCGCCGCGACCTCAAGCTCCCCGACAACGCGCGCGCCTACCTGATCGCCGGTACACAGCATGGCGGGCGGCCGGGGGTCGATCCGCGCCCCGGCCCCTGCGTCAACCCGCGCAACCCGCACAGCGCCACACCGGCGCTGCGCGCCCTCTTCGCGGCGCTCGAGGATTGGGTCGTGCGCGATATTGCACCGCCGCCGAGCCGTGTGCCGTCGATCGCCGATGGCACCGCTGTCGCCGCCAAATTCGTCGAGATGCCGCGAATGCCCGGTTTCGCGGTGCCGCCGGGCGACAACCCGGTGCTACCCCCAGTCGATTGGGCCGACCCGCCCGAAGCCTCGCCGCCCGCGCCCTACACGACCTTTGTCTCCGCCGTCGACAGCGACGGCAACGAAGTCGCCGGCATCCGCCTGCCGCAGGTCGCGGTGCCACTCGGCACGTTCACCGGCTGGAATGTCTACAAGGCGCAGCCCGACGAGCTCGCCGATCGCGACGGCTCGTTTATCGCCTTCGCACGCAGCAAGACCGAGCGCGAAGCGGCCGGCGATCCCCGCCCCTCGCTGCAGGAGCGCTACGGTACAAAGGCGCAATACGTCGACCAGCTGCGCCACGCGGCGGCCGCGCTCGTCGCCGAGCGTCTGCTGCTGCAGGACGACGCCGATCGGCTCGTCACCATCGCGGAGGGTTGCGAGCCGTTCTGAGCCCGTAAACCGCTTGCCGCAAGCGGGCGAACGGATCAGCATCGCCCGTCGAGGCCGATAACGGCCCGGAAAAGCGCTGGGGGAGGAACGCATGCGTTTACTGAGGCTTGCCGGCTGCGTATTTGCAGCGGCGGCGGTCGCCGCGTCCGGCGGCATGGCCCACGCGCAACAGCTGATGATCGTCGGCAACGATCAGAAGCCGCAATTCGACAACGGCAAGGTCACGATGGGCGAGCCCGGCAAGGACACGCTGTCGGTCGTCGACATCGCAAAGCCAGCGGCGCCCCGCATCGTCGCGACGATCCCGCTCGACAACACGATCGTCGGCCCGCCGACCAATCTGGCGATCACGCCGGCGCGCGACCTCGCCCTCGTCGCCGATACGATGAAAGGCGTTCCCAAGGACAACGCATTCGCCATCGCGCCTGACAATCGGCTCTTTGTTATCGACCTGACCGCAAACCCGCCGGTGTTGGCGAGCACGTTGACCCTCGGCAACGCACCCACCGGGCTGGCGATCTCGCCGGACGGCAAATGGGCGTTGGTCTGCAACCGCGACGACGGGACGGTCTCGGTGCTGTCGATCAATGGCAGGGACGTCAAAATCGCCGATACCGCGACCATCGGCGCCGCCACCGACAAGATTTCCGCCGTCGCGATCAGCCCCGACGGCAAGACCGCGCTGGTGGTCAAGGCCGGCAGCGATAAGGTCGCCGTCCTGACCATCGACAACGGCAAGGTCGCCTACGACGCCAAGAACGACCTGCCCGCCAACAACTATCCCTACAATGTGGCGATCACGCCCAACGGTCAGCTCGCCCTCATCGCCAATACAGGCGGCGGCGGAAGTTCGGACGGCGACGCCGATACGGTCAGCGTCGTCGACATGACCGCAAAGCCGATCCATATCATCGACCACGTCACCGTCGGCGACTCGCCGGAGGGACTGGCGATCAGCCCCAAGGGCAATATCGCCGTCACCGTCGAGGCGCGCGGCTCGAACCGCAGCAAGGAAACCTGGTACTACCACCCCGGCGGGGCGATCAGCGTGTTGCGCATCGACGGCAAGAAGGTGACCAGGGCGGGCGAAGTGACCGTCGGCGGGCTGCCCGAGGGCGCCGCCTTCAGCGCCGACGGCAGCCACATCTATGTCGGCAATTTTATGAATTCCGACCTGTCGGTGCTGCAGGTGATGGGCGCCCAGGTCACCGACACCGGCAAGCGCTTCAAGCTGCCCGGTCAGCCGGCCTCGCTGCGCGCCGGGCCGCAGTAGGCCCTAATCGCCGCGGTTGGCCATGTTCGCGAGCAGGATGAGGCTCGCCGAGTAGTAATCGTCCGCGTCCGCGATCTGCGGCAGCGGCACGGCTTTGCCCCCGAGCCGCGCACGAACCAGATCGATGATCGCCTGAAACCCGCTCGGCGCCGGGAATGGCGCGACCGCGCCGTTGGTCACATCGACCCAGGCGGGGACGGGCTTGTCGCCAAACCCGTCCCAGAATCGCATCTCGGCAGCGAGCCGCTGGCGCGTCGCTTCGTGACCCCACACGAGATAGAGCGGAATGCGGATCGCGTTGTAGCCAAAGCGCGGCGGCGGGTCGGCTGACGGCGAAAGCTTCCCCGCCGCGTCGATCGTGATCCAATCGGGCGGCAGGTTCCATGTACCGAACCGCGCCTTCGCCAGGAGCCGCAGCCCGTCATACCGTAGCCGCGCCCATTTCGGCGAAGGGTCGAGCCGCGGAAACGTCTCCAGTGCAGGATAGACGTAATACGAGGGGTTGATGATGACCGTGCCGTCTTTCCGCATGAACCCGTCGGCGCCGGGCAGCAACACCAACCCGCCGGCAGCAGAGACGATGAGCTTTTCGCGGATTGCCGCGATGATCGGACGGGCCTCCGCTGCATAGGCCGGGGTGCGCCAGCGCTGCGTCGCGCGGGCCAGCGCCCAGGCAATCAGCACGTCGCCATCGGTCGCATTGTTCGGGTCGGCGATCGGGTTCTTGGCGTCGGGATCCCAGCGCCACGAAAACAGCGCGCCGTCATGTTGGCGAAGCTTGTCACGCGTCCAGTTCCACACGTGGTCGAACGTTGCGTGGTCGTCGAACGTCTCGGCGAACAACATCGCCACACCCTGACCTTCGGTATGGCTGATGTTTTTGTTGCCGCTATCACGCACCCGCCCGTCATCGCCGACGAAGCGGTCGCGGAACTTGAGCCATTCGCCCGCAAGCGTCGCGTCCTGGGCGCGAGCGAGCGCCGGGAGAAATAGTAATGCGGAGACTATGGCGATCCGGGCGACGGCAAAAACGCGCATCGAACCGCCTATGGGCTCGAACCGGCGCGGCAGAAGCCTATGCGTGGCGGCCGTAGCGGAAGGTCAACAGCGTCCCCGCCCCTTGCGGCTCACTGCCCAGCCGCGCGGTAAAGGATGTATCGCCGCCTTGCTCGCCGAGCCAGCCGCTATAGAGGCCTTCGAGAATCGGCACGAGCCAGCTCCGCCGGCTTTCGTCCTGCGGCACCGGCGGATAGGCGCCATGCGTGATCTCGATAAAATTCTCGGCCTCGCGAATACGCGTCCAGCCCCAGTCGATGCCCTCCAAGACGCTGTTCATGTCGTCCTCGAGTTCCTCGAGGCTGGCGCAGCGGCGCAGCGGCAACAGCCGCGCCATCTTGAGGCCAAGCGCCTCGAGAAACTGGTCGGCCTCGGCCGGATCGACGCGCTCCTCGAACTCGGCGAACATCGCGGCCATGAAGTGCACCCACTGCCGGGAGCACTGCTGCCGTGCGTAGTAGTGGAGAGAGATCAGGTCCTCGTCCAGGGCAACGCCAGCCATCATTCGCCTCCTTCTCGGCCAAACAGATAGCGCGCGGCACTGGCACAATACCAGCGCTATTTCACCGCCCGTGGGTCCCGAGCGTCGCAGCCCAGTCTGTGTCGGAATCAACCACCGGTTCTTCGATCATCCGCTCGGGAATTTCCCAGACGATCGCGCGCGGCGGTGTTTTCTGAAATTCGGGCTTCGAGAAATACGTGATAGCCGCCTTGGTAATGCCGCCGTCATCTTCCGCATGGTTGTCGACCGCCGATCCCAGCGCGAGCGACAGGAATGGCGCGAAATTGGCCCGGCGCGAAAAGGACGTACCGAGCAGCACAAGTTCAGGCGGCGGGGTCTCGTCAAGCAGCCCAACGCTGGCCGCCGCGGACTCCTCGATCGCGGTCGGCGCTTCCTCGTCGCCGCGCGGCCGCAGCGGGTAGGGCACGTTGTCGAGGCCGGCCAGGCGGATGAGATCGCCGACCCGCTCGTGTTCCGCGCCCTCGCTGACTTTGAACGCGGCCTTTTGCGTCGGCGCGAAACCGGCCTGTTCCAGCGTCGCGGCGACCGCGTCGGCGGCTGTCCTGGCGCCACGCTCGTTCCAATGAGTGTCGGTTCGATAATAAAGCTCGCCGCTCGCTGCGCTCATCGGTCCCAGCAGATCGACGACGCCGACCCCTGCCGATTTGAGCTGCGCCTCAAAATCACCGAGCCGCCCGGCAATCTGCGACGGCCGGTCGACACCGCACAGGGTTGCAGCCTGGACACGGGACTTGTCGGGCACCGGCGCGACGACAAGCCCGATGTTCCGGCTCTTCAGATAAGCCGCGACCTGCTCGACGATGCGGATATGCGCTGCCGCATTAGCGGCGCGGTCACGGTGCAGCACCAGTTCGTCGGTGAGGAACAACCAGTTGTCACAGCCGCGTCGTACGCGAGCGCCGAGATCATCGGTCAGCATGTAGGCGGTCACCCGGTCGACCGTGACCAGCGGAGTTTCGAGTGGGTTTGCATGCTGCAGAAAGTCGGCGATCGCGGCCGTGGTCTTGCCGTCGGCGACATCAGACCACGACACATCCTTTGTTGGCAGCTCGGCGTGCTTGAAAACCAGCGTGTAGAGGCTCGCGGCGAGCCCGATCAACAGGATCGCCAGCAAGGCTAGGCCGGGCAGCATCGAAGGACGGATCCGCAACGGCAACGCCCCTACGGGTGAACCCGTGTCCGGCGAACCGGACGGCGCAAGCGGATCGATCGGGATTGTCATCGCCTCGCCTTAGAATTGAAAATACAGGAAGGGCACGGTTTGGTGGCCCATCATCACCGCGATCGCATAAACAAAAAGCGCGATCGGCCACAGTGCCTCCCACCACTCGCCGGCGCTCTCCAGGCGCGGGAAGAAGCGCGCCTTGATCGCCGGCCAGAACACGATCGCCGCCGCGATTCCCATCCACACCAAAAGCAGCGGGCGCAGCACCAAGCTCATCTGATTGCTGATCGCAAAGCCGTTGAGGCCGATCTGGCCGCCGAGCATTGCCAGCGTGCCGTCCCAACTGGTCGCGCGGAACGGTGTCCAGGCGAACAGCACCGTCAGCAAGGTCAGCGGATAGGACAGCACGCTCGGCCACCACAAGTTCCGTTGGCCCCAGAACCGCGCGATCGCCAGCGCCACGCCGTGGATCACGCCCCACAGCAGGAACGACCAGCTCGCGCCATGCCACAATCCGCCGATCGCCATGGTCAGGAACAGGTTCGTGTAGGTGCGGACGTCGCCGAACCGGTTTCCACCGAGCGAAATGTAGAGATAATCGCGCAGCCAGGACGACAGGCTGATGTGCCAGCGCCGCCAAAAATCTTGGATCGACACCGCGAGATACGGGTCGTGGAAATTCTCGGGGTACTTGAAGCCGAGCATCCGGCCGAGCCCGATCGCCATCGCGCTGTAGCCGGAAAAATCGAAAAAGATCTGGAACGCAAAGCAGATATTGCCGAGCCAGGCATCGACAAAGGTCGGGTGCTGCAAGACGAAGGCCGCTTCGACGACTGGCGCCAGCGTATCGGCGATCAGCACCTTGACCGCAAAGCCGATCATGAAGCGGCGCGCGCCGATCGACATGTCCTCGAAGGTCAGGTCGCGCTGGATGAGCGCCTTGTCGACCCAGGAATAGCGAATGATCGGGCCGGCAATCAGGTGCGGAAACATGTCGAGATAGGCCGCGAAGCTCACAAAACTCGGCTCGGCCATAACGGTGCGGCGCCGCACGTCGATCAGATACGACACCGACTGCAGCACCGTGAAGGACAGCGCGATCGGCAGGATCACATTGGTCCACGGAAGCGGCCCGACGCTGAGTGAGGCGAGCGCCTCATCGGCCGTGTGCACCATCAGGTTGGCGTATTTGAACCAGCAGAGGCAGCCGAGGATCACGACGATGCCGCCGCCGAGGATCAGCCGCTCGCGCCGATCCTCCCCTTTGTCCATCGCGCGCTCGATCTCGCGGCCGAGATACCAGGCGGCAAAGGTGATGCCGACGATCAGCAGCAGGAAAACCGGCTTCCACCAGGCATAGAACATCCAGCTCCCGAGGCAGAGCGTCGCGTTGCGTGCGCTGCCCGGCGTCGCCAGGTAGGCGATAAAAAACAGCGGCAGGAACAGCGCGAGGAATTCGACCGACGAGAAGACCATGGCGTCAGGCTGCGCCTAGGGTTGGAACGGCGCCTGCTCGTCGCGCTGGGCAACGACCTGCGGGCCCGACGCGCCGGCGATGACAAAAACGCTATAGCGGTCACCGGCATTGAGCTGGTCGAGCTTGGCCGGCACGGCCTGCGCTGGGCCGCCGCAAGCGACGGCAAGCTCGGCATTCACCGGGTTGACCAGCCGCCGCCCGGTCGCACCCGGCGCGACATCGGCGACCACTGTTTGATGACTGTCGCCGGCGACGAGCTGCGCCTTGGCGCAATCCTTATCCGCGTTGAACAGCCCGAGCGACGATTTGAGCGCGTTGAAATCGCTTGGGGTCTCGCGAAACACGGTCAGCGATATCCCGTCGCCGCTGGTCGTCACCGCGACGGTGACGAATTCGTTGGCCGTCAGCGTGATGTCGATCGGCTTTGTCGCCGCACCAAGCTGCGCCGAGCCGGTCAGCGCCACGCCCGGCGTCACCGGATCAAATTCGCCGACCCGATGCGCGTCATCCGCTGGCATCACGATTTTCGCCGCCGGCGAGACAATGGTGACCTCGCTTGGCGCCAGATTGACAAAGCGCAAATAGGCGACGCCGTTCGGCGGGCCGCTCGGGTAGAGCCGGCCTTCGGCCGCGACGCCCTGACCCTGCGGCATCGCTGCCAGCGCTGTGAGCAGTGCGGCTCCGCTGAAGACACGGCGGATCGATCGGATCATCGGCATCTCACTGTTTTGCCGCCGGCCGCGGCGCAATCTGGTCGAGCGCCGCAGCGATGTCGGCGCCCCAGGCCTTGTAGCCCGCGTTCGTCAGATGCTGCCCGTCGATCGTCGGCCAGTCGTTGGGCTTCGAAAACTGCGTCGAATCGATGAACTTGCAGGGCGCCACCGCGGTCGACAGGAATTCGGACATCTCTTTCACCCGGTCGAAGGTCTTGTGATACGTGCTGCCCTCACTACCCCAAGGCGGGCCGACCCAGACGCACGGGATGTTCTGCGCCGCGATGCGGCCGGTCAGCGCATGCACCTGCTGATAAATCCAGCCCTGCGGGAAATCCTTCTGGCCGTAGCCGGCCATCGTGTCGCCCATCTCGATGACGATCAGGTTCGGATGCGACTTTGCGATAACCTGATCGATCTGATAGGTCGGCGTGCTCGGCGCGCGGTTGATGACGGGCGCTTCCTTACCGATGCGCTCCGCTTTGCCGCACGATACGGTCGAGGGATAAACCCAATCGCCGGCATTGGCGCCGCACATCCCGTAGCTGTCGACATTCGCGCCCTGCGCCATCAGGTCGTCATGCAGCGTCGTGATCAAGTAGTCGCGGGTCACCATGTGGCTGTCGCCGATGACCAGTATCGTCAACCCCGCCAGAAGCGCGTCCATAACCGCCCTATCTCCTCGATGCACTCACTCGGATGGCGTTGGGTTAACGCATTCCCCAGCAGTGGTAAAGCTAAGCGCACCCACCTAACCCATGGTTAACACCGCGAGTTTTCTCTCCGCGATCAAGGCCAACCGGAAATTCCAAAAGCATTCGTGACACGGCGACTTACCGTGCCCGCGATCGAGGAAATTCGTCAGTGCCGGGACAGTATCTCGCGCGACAGCCGCACGGTGGCGTCGGCAATGTCAGCGCCCCAGATGCGGTAGCTGTCGGGGGTCAGATGCTCGCCGTCAAACGTAGCCCACTGGCCGGGTTGCGAGAAGCGCAGCGAATCGACATAGCGGCACGGAGAGACGTTCAGCGACAGATACGACGATAATTCCTCGACCCGGGCGAAGGTCTTGTTCGATGTGCCGCCTTCCGTACCCCAGGGCGGACCGACCCACACGCAAGGCAGATGATGCGCCTCGATCGGTTTCAACATCTCCTGCACCTCGAACGAAATCCATTCCTTGGGCAGCGTCGGCTGCATGCCATAGGCCCCCATATTGTCCCCGAGCTCGACGATCAGCAGGTTGGGGTGGTGCTCTTCGATCAGCTTTTCGAGCGACCACGTCTTGACCTTCGGGCTCCGGTCGATGATCGGCGCATCGGCGTTGTGACGCTCGCCGCTCCCGCAGGTCAGCTCAGTCTGCTTGACCCAGTCGTTTGGTTGCGAGGCACAAACGCCATAGGAGTGGACGATCGCGCCCTCATTCACCAGATCGTCCTGGAGCGAGCTCAACAGGAAGTCTTTGTTCGCCAGGTGGCTGTCGCCGATGATCAAGATGACCAGTCCCGCGAGGGCGGAGTTGACCACGGAACAATCCTTTTGTTCGCGGGCGCTAGAAGGGAAACCGGACGCCCCCTGCCTTATGGCGGAGCGACGTTTAAAAGCGCTTATGCCTGTTGGAGAAGTCGCGAGACGCGGCTAAGCAACGCGTCTCGCAGCCGTCACTTCAGCTGGCCCTGCTGCTTGAGACTGATTACCGCGTTGGCGATGTCAGCGCCCCACGCCCGATAGCCGACAGAGGTCAGGTGCTGGCCGTCAGTCGTCGGCCACTCGCGTGGATTGGTCTCGAATCTGAGTGAATCGACATAAACGCATGGCGCGACCGACTGTGAGAGGAATTCCGACAGCTCTCGCACGCGATCGTCGGCCTTGTGATAGGGCGAATTGACATCGCCGTAGACCGGACCAACCCACACGCAGGATGCGCCCGAGGCGTGAATGCGTGCCGCCAGCGCATGGGTTTGCTCGTAGATCCACGCCTTAGGCAATTGCGGCGAGCCATAGCCGCCCATCGCATCGGCCGACTCTACGACCACCAGATTGGGGTGATGCTTATTGAGCAGATCGTTGATCTGCCAGGTCGTCTCCTGCTTGCCGTTGGTCGCCATCGTGGCTTGACTGCCATGCCGCTCGGCGGTGCCGCACGAGACCGTCGTCTTTTGCAACCAGGCATCCGGGTTGGCGCCGCACATGCCGTAGCTGTCGACCTGCGCACCTTGCGCCACGAGCGCATCATGCAGCGACGAAATCAGATAGCTCGGCCCGGCCATATGGCTGTCGCCCAACACCAGTATCGCCAGTCCGGCAAGCGCCCCGTTCATCGTTCCTCCTGAGGGAAAACAAGATCCGCTCAGAGCGGATGCCACGATAGCATAAAAAGAATCCTTAATGCGGGTGGCGCCACCGGCTTCAGCCGGTCAGCGCGAACTCATTTGCCTGGCCGTTTGGCTGCGCGACGGCGTCGTTTTCAGGGGCGGCGCGTTGTCGCGCCGGCGAAGGCTAGAGGTGGCTGCCCGGCATATCGCGCGCGGCGATCGACTCCGGATTGTTGTTGATCGCCACTGGCGCAAACCAGTCGAAGGTCTTGCGCAGGTAAAGCTGGACGATGCCTTCCGTATATCCGTTGCCGTTATTGAGGCTACCGGCAAGGCCAAGCGAAGCCGTCGGATCAATCGCGTATTCGACCTGCCCCTTGAAGTTGTAGCCGAACCCGATGCCGCTATTGACACCGGTCAGGGTAGCGAGACTCGGCGACGTCGCCACGAGCGCCGCTTGAGCCGACGGATTATTGGGGAAGGTCGGGCTTGAATCTTGATTGAAGTGCTGGAAGCCGAGCGTCGTCGAAGCGAGATAGGTCCACGGCCCGGTATGGCCGGTCACCTCGATCGGGAAGCCAACACCCTCGAAATTCTGCGGGCTGAAATATCCACCTTCACCATAGGCAAAGCCGAACAGATCCTTGTCGTAGCTCGTATAGTACAGCGATACGCCGACCCGCAGTGCCCAATCGTCAGTCTTAATCGGCCGGAAATACGCCCCGAGCAACGCATCGACCGCCTCGTTGTGGGCGACGTTGGTACCATCAAGCCACGAGTAGCCGGCGCCGCCATACGCGCCGAAAAACTGGTTGTCGTAGAACACCGAGATGTGGGGGCCGGTCTTGACCACACCGCCCCACAGCGGGTTGTTACCGAGTGCGCCCGGCGCGACAACGTTCGACTTCGAGAAGTCGGCATGCGTGCCGGCATAGGATAGCACGCTGTCGGTCACGGGCTGGCGCAGCCCCTCGATGCGCACGGCAAGCTCGTCGCCGAAGAATTTCGGAGTATACGCCACGTCGCCGATGACGTTGGTGATCGGGAAACCGAGCGGTGTGGTGCCCACCTGAGCACTAAAATCCGTCCAGGTGTAGCTGCCTTGGAGGCCGACGCCGGTCGCGTTCTGGCCGCCCGCCTGAACGGGCCCCGCCGCGCTCAGATAGGTCAATGGGTTCGCGCCGAACCGGCCGAGATTGATGTTCGCCGGCGTCCCAGCATCGACATAGACCGGCACGACGTCGATGCGCATCATTCCGGTGTACCAAGGCGAGAACGACGCCTCGAACGGCATGCCGACTTCGTTAAAGCTGCTCGTCCCCTCGGTGCCGCTATGCGTCCGATACCCGAGCCCGACAGTGAGCGTCGGGTTGATAGTCTGCTCGAGCTTCGCGAGATCGCGCTCGATATCCACTTCCAATGTATCGGCTGGCGAATACGGCCTTAATGCGCCGAGCGGCTGATAGCCGACAATAGGCGGCGGCGGCTCGATCTCAACCTGCGCGACCTGCACCTGGCGGGCGGTGATACCAAGATTGCTCACCCCGGCCAATGCCGCCGCCGCGACGGGCGCGGCGGCGGGCGCCACGGCATCGGAGACGGTATCTTGTGAGACCGTCCCCGCTTGCGCTACGGACGGCCCGGGGACGACTCGCGGCGACGCGGCCGCGAGCGCACGCACCGGAGCCGCGGCCTTTCTCGGCGCGAGGTCCTCGCTATCTGCCGAGGCTGGGACAACGCCCAGCGTTTCTGGGCGCGGGGGCGCCGGCGATGTTGGAGGTGGCGCGGGGGGTTTCGCGGCGGCGAACGCGGGCGCGGGCGGCTTTCTTGACGCAAAATCAGGACTGTCCGCGGAGGTAGGAGCAAAATTCGGCGCTTCCGCATGCGGCACTGCCGGCGCCGTCGATGAAGCGGGCGCAGCCGAGGCCGCCGCCTGTTCCGGTGCAGCGGCAGCGACCGTCTCAGACTGTGCGATTTCGCCGATCAGCTCCGCGGCGCGCGGGTCCGCGGGCGCCAACTGCTGCAACCGATCCAAATATTGCTGGGCGCCGCCGCGATCGCCTCGCTCCATCGCCAGCAGCGTTTGCTGGTAGAGCGCGTCGGGCTGGCGCGGATTGGCGGCGAGAATCTTGTTGAGAATATCGCTCACCACATCGAGGCGGTGCTGCATGCGCCAATAATCGGCCCGCTCCAGCATCAGCTGCTCGGCCGGGTCCGAGGCCATCGCGGCGCCCGCCGGCAGCGCCACCGACAGCAGCAACCCGAACGCGAACTTGCCCGACGATCGCCTCATAACCTCACCGTGAAGAGCCGAGCCGGTAATATAGCCTCAGACCTGCGGAACGGGTTAGGCGGAAGTGCTCCTGGCGGCGCCGCGCCTGGCGTAAGTGAAGTCGGCGCGCCTTGGCCGCTGCTGATGATCGCCTGATCGGGGTTCTGCTGCAGGTTCAACGCGCGAGCCTGTCGTAGCGACTCGATCGCCGCGCCGTTGCGCCCTTCCGCCTGCTGGACCTGCGCCTGCAGGTAGAAGAGCCAGGGATTTTGCGGGTCGGCCTGCATCCCCTTTTTGAGGTAGTCCTCGGCCGCGCTGTATTCGTGTGCGAGAATCGCCCCGGAGATCACCCCGCGCAGCACATCGATGTTGCCCGAATCCTGATCGTACGCTTTCTGGAATTGCTCCATCGCGTCTTTTGAGCGACCCGCCGACGCGTAAATCCGACCGGCGCACAACAGCAGGTCGGTACTGTCCGGGTTATCCTTGAAATATTGCGATATCTGGTCCCAGGCGTCAGCGTAATTGCCCCTCAGGCGCAGCTTGTCCGCCTTTCGCACCGCGATCGTGATGTTGACCGGAGTCAAATCCTCCCGGTTGGAATCATTGACCATCCCGCTCGAATTGATCTGTGCCATGACCTGGGCGGCTTCTTCGTCGTGGCCACCCTTCAGCAGCAACATCATCGCGTAGTCGGCGCCAGCCTTGGTCGAATCGGGTCCACCCCGCATGTAGGCATCGTGCGTGACCTGCACCGCGGTGTCGGGATCGTTAAAATCCTTCATGATGACAAAAGGCGCCTGCCGCTTCTCATCGGTCTTGACGTTGGGATCGCTGTAGAGCTTCACCAGCATGGCCTTACCGCCGGCGGCGTCGCCGTTCTTGAGCAACTGCTTCGCCTTGTCGATCGTGCCGCGCACATAAATGCGGTCGCGGAAGTTATTGATGTCCTGAGTGCGCTGAGCCACCGGGATGCTGTTGATCAGATCGAGCGCGTTGACATAACGGTCCTGCTGCGCGTCGAACATCGACGCCACCAGGATGCTGGTCGGCGTGTTACCGGTCGCTGCCGGATCGACCGCGGCAAAAGCCTGAGGCATATTGTTCTGGCCCGCCAAGAAGCGGGCATAGTCGAGGCGTATCCACGGATCCTTCGGGTCGGCCGCGAGCGCGGCGCGGAATTTTGCATCGGCCGTCGCATTGTCGCCGTTCGCGGACGCTTCCTTGGCCTCGTTGCGCAGCTTGTCCGCGATGCCGCCACCGCCGGCGGCCATCAGCTTTTCCAGCCGCGCGCGCTCGTCCGGGCTCAGGCGGCTCTTCAGCTGATCGAGATCCGCGGTCTTGTTCTCGGCGCGCAGCGCGTTCGCCAGCCCGGCCAGTGCATCCAGATTGCCGGGACGGAGGCGCAAAACCTCGCGATAGGTGGCTTCGGCCGCCGCGTTGTTTCCAGATTTCGTCTCGACGTCGCCGAGCACCATCAGCGCGCCCCACTGGTCCGGGTGGGGATGCGCCAACAGCGGCGCCAGAATGGCGCGCGCCGCGGCATAGTTCTTCGCCGCTGCCGCCCGCTTGGCATCTTCGACGCGCGCCCAGAAATTCGCGCTGTCGAGCGCCGCGCCAAGATCCTTGCGCTCGTCGGGCGCTATCTTCAGCGCCCGCGCTATCAGCTCGTGCGCCTCGCCAAACCGCTGCTGACGCAGGCGAACCAGACCAAGTCCGGCCAGCGCCTGTGGGTCGTTGGGGTTGGCTTTCAATTCGGCGAGAAACTCTTTTTCAGCTTCAAAGACCCTGCCCTTCTTCAGGTCGACAAAGCCTTGCGACATCTCACCGCCACCCGCGGGCTGGTTTTTGAGATCCGCCAGCAATTGCTGGACGTCGGTGTCGTTGGGATATTGCGAGAGGTACTGCTCGAGCGCCTGTTTGGCGTTCGGTGAACCGCCGAGCCAAGTCAGCGTCTGCTTCCACGCCTGGGCCGCCTGGACGCCGACGATCGGGTTCTTGCTCAGCTGGACCAGCATCGCGATACCCTGCATCCGGGTCGGCTCGCGATAGGTGTAAACCTGCGCGAGCGCCAACTTCAGCTGCGGATCGCTCGGCGACTCCTGCGACAGCTTTTCGAGGCCTTGCCGCGCCTCGTCCCAGCCCTGCGGCGTGCCCGCGAGCGTCATGTAGTACTCGACGCCGTAGCTCGATGGCGGCGGGCCTCGGAAAATTTCCTGATATTTCTTGACCGCCTCGTCGAGCTGACCCGCCTGCACCAGGCGGCGCGCTTCGTTGATATCAGTGGGACCGACTTTGCCGGTGCGAATCATCGACTGCAGATCGGCGATGTGCGGATCGTTGGGCGCGACTTGTTGGAGCTTCGCGAGGTAGCGCTGTGCGTCGGCCGGCTTGTTCTCCTGGACCGACAGCATGCCGTATTGGTACAGCCCCTCGGGACTGTTCGGATTGATCGCAAGCAGCTGGTTTAGCGCCTCGGCCGCGAGATCAGGGCGGTCCTTCAGACGCCAGTAATTGGCCTTTTCGATCAGCACCTGTTCGGCGTTCAGCGGGCCGCCCGGCGGTAGAGCAGCCTCCGGCTGGGCAGCCGGCGCAGCTTGTGGCTGCGTCGTTTGCGAGGCCGGCGACTGCGTCCCCGGCGGGCCAGCGTTCTGCGGTGGTGTTTGAGCTTGAGTCGCCGGGGCTTGCGCCGGAGTGGTTTGCGCCGAGGCCGGGATAGCGATCCCCGGCAGCACGGCCGCCAACAGCCCGAAGGCGACAGCGCACCCCCGGCATCTCTTCAATCCGCTGCCCCGCAAAAGGCCCGGCACCCAACCCCACCCCATCGGCCGACCTGTCCGTTCGTTCAACCTACCGATCTGGTCCCCAATCGTCCGATGGCCAGCCGGCGCAACAGCCAGTACGCGACCAGCGCGATAATCAGCACACCGATCAGCGTAAATAGGATCAAGATCAACGGCGAGTTCCCCAGCCACCAACGAAGCTTGGTCACGGGGTTCAGATGGCCGACCGAATACTCGTCGCCGATCCGGAAGCTGGTAACCCGCCCCGCGCCGGTGATCATCAAATCGCCCTGGATCAGGGGATTGAGCTCGCGGTTGCGGAACGAGTTGAGGACGGTCAGCAGCTTATCGGGGCTCGATCCGGTGATGATGACCGCGGTGCGACCCGAATGCATCGGCGATTCGAGGCCGATCATCGCGGCGAGGTTGTCGCCCTGCGAGACAAGCAACTGGTCGACGCGTGCGCGCTCCGCCTGGGTGTTGGGATCGAGAATGGTGTAGACGCGATCGAGCGCCGAGGTCATGCCGACGCGCAGATGACCGCCTTCGACGCGCAGCTTGCTGTTCTGGGCCCACCGCGCGATCAGCGGCTGGTGCGCGATCGACCCAAGCACCAGAAGATCCTTGTCGGCGACCTGATCGACACCGTTTGCAGCCACCACGTTCGCGTGCACCACCGGGAAGCCGGTCGAGTCACCCATCATGCCCATCAGCTCGAGATAGGCCTCAATGTCCTGCGAGGTGATCTGGTCTGGCATCACGACCGCAGTGTCGGACAGATCCGCCATCCGCGTGAATGGGTAACCGGAATTGACGAAGAAAGCCAAGTTCGGCAGCGAAGTGAACCGGTCGGTCTTCGACAGGTCGATCGTCGAATCGGGGTCGATCGACTCCTGGATGTTGTTCGGCAGGACGTCCTGGCATTCGCCGATCTTGACCGGCCGTAGGTCGTAATAGAATTGCAGCTGGTTCTGCCCGAACACGTAGTAGGGCGGCACGCGCACCGTCTCTTCGTTCATGACGAAGTCAGGCGAAATGATGTCCTTGACGTGCTGTACGACCCCCTCTTGCGTCAGCGGAAGGCTACGCAGGTAGGAGTTGTTGATCGACACGTCCAGCCGCGACTCGCGGAAGTTCATCCACGTGCCGGCCGGGTAACGATAGCGGATGTCGAGCGGAATTCCGGTATTGCCCCAGACGAACAGATCGGGCGCGGTCCGGAAATTCAGCGTCAACAGGCCCGGCACCAGCCCATTGCCCTGCAAGTCGGTCGGCTGCACCAGCTCGCCAAAGCGCACCGGCCGGTCGATCGGCACCCAGCGCGGCGCGTCATAAGCCTTGC